>PVMK01169193.1_pt1 | contig 29686 bp, 31 predicted proteins | sample 1853481 | NCBI WGS metagenome assembly PVMK01 (sample SAMN08533507, study PRJNA380276) | Marine sediment metagenome, whole genome shotgun sequencing project.
GCAGCTGATCTGACCAAAGCCCTGGAAGAGAAATGGGTCGTCTCCACTCTAAATCAGTTGGTTTCCTAAAATTCAAGGCCGGCTACATCGATAAGAACATGCTCAGCGTGGAAGAGATCAAGACTTTGGCCGCTTTGCCGCCATTGCCGGTCGTCCAGGCACAGTTGCTCAGTACGCTGATGGCCCCTGCCAGCCAGCTGGCACGCGTCCTTGTTGAACCGGCTCGCCAGGTTGCTGCTGTTCTGCAGGCCTTTGCAGATTCAGAACAACCCGTAGCTGAGAGCTAAACCATACATAACGAATAGAATAAAATTACCAATTAATACCTAGGAGAAAGAATTAAAATGGCCGATATTGAAAAGCTTGTTGATCAATTAAGTGAATTATCAGTTCTTGAAGCAGCTGATCTGACCAAAGCCCTGGAAGAGAAATGGGGCGTCTCCGCTGCTGCTCCTGTAGCTGTAGCCGCAGCTGCGGGACCTGCATCTGGTGCGGGAGAACCCGCCGAAGAGAAAACTGAGTTTGATGTAGTCATCAAGGAACCTGGCCCCAAGAAGATCGAGGTCATCAAAGCTATCCGCCAGATGACCAGCCTTGGACTCAAAGAAGCCAAGGAACTGGCTGAGACCCCCGACGGGAAAGTTCTTGAAGCAGTCGGTAAAGAAGCTGCCAATGATGCCAAATCGAAGCTCGAAGCGGCTGGAGCCTCTGTAGAATTAGCCTAACGATTTCACTTACCTGAAAGGCCGTCTGAATAATGACGGCCTTTTTTCTTTGCCCATGCTGTGGTATATTCTTGGATATTCAAAACATTAAAATCCGCGTAATTAGCCTGCACTTCGCCTGCTGGTTACCTCCAAAACATTGACTATTACTCAGGAGGGCATATGAGTGCTCGAATATTGGTAATTGAAGACGATGAAGCCATCTTAAAATTTCTTCGCCGCGGCCTCGCCTACGAAGGTTACCAGGTAGATATCGCTACCGATGGTCAGATGGGTCTGGGTCTTGCCCGGGATAATCCCCCGGACCTGGTGGTTTTGGATTTGATGCTGCCTGGCATTGATGGTCTCGAAGTCTGCCGCCGCTTACGAGCTGGTGGCCCGGTCCCCATCTTGATCTTGACTGCCAAAGATTCTGTCAACGACCGCGTCCTGGGTCTCGATATGGGTGCCGACGATTACATGGTCAAGCCATTCAACCTGGATGAGGTCCTTGCCCGCATTCGTGCCCTATTGCGGCGTGCCCAACCCAGCCGGCCCCAGGTCTTACGCTTTTCCGATCTCTCCTTGGATACCGGTACCCGCCAGGCTTACCGTGGAGACCGCACCATATCCCTGACCGCCAAAGAATACGAGCTGCTCGAGCTCTTCATGCGCCATCCCCGCCAGGTCTTAACCAGGGACGTGATCTTCGACCGCGTCTGGGGCTACGACTTTGGTGGAGAGAGCAATATCATCGAAGTTTATATCCGTTACCTGCGCCAAAAACTTGAGGTGGATGAAGAAACGCGCCTGTTACACACGGTACGCGGTATGGGGTACGTACTGCGAGAACCATCCTAAGCGCTTTGCATGTCCCTGCGCGCCCGGTTAACCCTGCTCTACACGTCGCTGTTAGGGGGGATTCTGCTCCTGTTCGGGGTTGCAGTCTATCTAATCATCAGCTTCCTGCTGATCGCGCAGGTCGACTTAGCCCTCAACAAGACTTATACAGAATTTGAAGAGAATTCAAATTTAAAATCTGTTGTTACCATGGACGTGTTAACGCTGCCCACCTTGGATTTATCCGGCAGTGTGCTCGCCCAGGTCTGGGACACACGCGGCCAATTAAGGCTGTCCAATTATGACGTGGAAAACGCGCTTCCATTCTATCCAGTAGGATTGCAATCCGAGCTTCCCGAACGCCGCAGCGTCTACATCGATGATCTGCATATGCGCGTGCTCAGCGTGCCCTTATTGCTTGGTACCCGCCCAATTGCTACCATACAGCTGGCTACCAGTCTCCTTCTCGTCGATCAAACTCTGAACCTGCTGGTCACTGTACTGCTGATGGGGTCGGTCATCGCCATGGCTATCACCGGTGTTGTCGGCTGGATGACCACCCGCCGCGCCTTAGCACCTCTCGAATCGGTTACCCAAACTGCCCTGCGCATCACACGCGCTGACGATCTCTCCCGGCGCATCTCCTACCAGGGCCCGCCGGACGATGAGGTTGGCCAGCTGATCCATGCCTTTAACCAGACCCTGCACCGTTTAGAAAATCTATTCAATTCGCAGCGCCGATTCTTGGCCGATGTTGGTCACGAACTGCGCACCCCACTTACGGTGATCAAAGGTAACGTGGACCTCATGCAGCGCTTCGGTGAGGCTGATGAGGAATCATTATCCAGCATCGAAAACGAGGTCGACCGCTTGACACGCATGGTTGGAGACCTGCTGCTGCTTGCTCAGGCTGAATCGGGCAAGCTGCCTCTCGACAATCGCCTGATTGAGATGGATACCTTGTTGCTGGAAGTTCTCAACCAGATGAATGTCTTGGCACGCGACAAAGTTCAGCTTCACCTGGGTGATATCGACCAGGTGCAGGTCTGCGGCGATCAGGACCGCCTGAAGCAGGTCCTGATGAACCTGGTCGGTAATGCTATCAACTATACCCCGCAGGGCGGCACTGTCACCCTCGGCCTGGGAAAAGATGGTGCGCAATCTATCCTGACCATCCAGGACACCGGACAGGGTATCCCCGAAGAGGATCTACCGCATGTTTTCGAACGCTTCTACCGCGGCGAAAAATCTCGCACCCGCTCGCGTGATGGTAAAGGTTTTGGCCTTGGATTGTCCATCGCTTATTGGATCGTGCGCAATCACGGTGGTCGCATCGAAGTTGAATCCACGGAGGGGGAAGGCACAACTTTTTCTGTTTGGCTGCCTCTGGCCGATGGCGATTGCACGTAAGAACTAAAACATGCGCTTCAACGATCATACGAAAAACCCCCATCCGGAATACAATCGGACGGGGGTTTTTCTTTTGCTGGCAGGTCAAACCTGAACTCTTTCCCCTCAATCTTATTTAGCTGGCACCGTGATTTCCTTTATTCCTTCCAGTAGCGCTCATTGAGAGCGGGTGATACGTGGGTTCCGCTCGCCCATAGGACTGCTCTGGCTGTGGGGTTGGTTTGTATGCCGGGCGTGAGGCGGGTTTCCGGGCCTGTACTGGTTCGGCCTTGGTGCGTGTTTGGCGCAGCCTGGCGGAACCATTTGTCCCTTCGTAGCGTTCAGTCTGGCTGAACAGCCGCTCACCAGCCACCGAGAATGTCCCGATAATCAGCACCCGGATCAACCAGACCAGTATCGCCACGAACAAAGGTACGACCTTCAGCAGGGTTTCCCTGTCCACGACCGCGTTGCCCAGGCTTTCGTGATTCAGCAGGGCGATCGAGACTCCCCACCAGGTCAGCATGGCGTTCATTGTGGCAGCCAGTAGCCAAGCTCCGAATAAGTACCACACCTCGTGAAGTTCATTTGCTCCCTCTTCCGGAGTGAACAGGCGGGCGATTCCTGCGAAATCTATCCCACAAAACGCCAGGGCCAGGATTGTCGCCCAGCTGATCCCTGCGAAGGACAGGTCCCCGAGTAGATCCGACAGCGCGAATTCTGTTGTGCTGTAGTTGAATATTTCGAACGCCAGCAGGGCGCTGATGATGATCAACCCGAAGGCCAAACCACGTCTGATGCTGAAGCGGCTGAAGGCTCCTGAAAATTTCTGGTTGCGAGCAATTGATAAGTTCATTTTGTACCTCCTCGAATCACTGCACTAGGGCTTATTTATCTCCTGGTTTGTCATGGTAAGGGGTTAATTTTTGTGATCAACACTTGATCGCCAGGCAGATTTGATATATAATATAGAACAATTGTTCTAATTTGTCAAGGGGTAAAACATTGCCGTTTTGTAAGTTGCACAAATAGAACATATGTGCTATTTTACAGCTCTGGTATTCATTTGTCAATTCACAACCCACACTTGATAGGAGCGATATATGATCAGCGTACGCCAATTCATTTTCCCCGCAGCTATTGTCAGCAGCTTTATTCTGGCTTCCTTCGGATATTCAGTCATGGCTCGCGCCCCCAAGGTCCCTGCCCCAGCAGCTGAACAACAACCAGATGTGCAGACCCAGCCATCTGCTGGAACAGATCACGGCAGTAATAATGAAAGTGCACCCCAATGCGTTCTCAATCCAAATTTTCCATTGGATGTGCGCCAGTGGTGCACCCAGATCATGCGCCATGCCTCGAAAAACGATCTTGACCCCAACCTGGTCGCTGCTGTAATTTGGCAGGAAAGCGGCGGCAATCCTACTGCTTATTCTAAGAGCGGCGCGGTCGGGTTAATGCAGGTCATGCCGCGCGATGGCATCGCCTCCACATTTCAATGCATCAATGGACCTTGCTTCACCAATCGCCCCTCTATCAGCGAACTCGAGAAACCGAATTTCAATATCAAATTTGGCACGGGCATGATCGCCGGCTTGCTCCAGAGGCATGGCAGCCTGCGGGAAGCTTTAAAGTTTTATGGACCCATGAGTGTGGGTTATTACTATGCTGATAAGGTGTTGAATATTTACCAAGCTTACAGCAGCTGAGTTGATTCCCCGGAAATCAGGTGGAAATGCAGCTGCGGAAACTCCTGGTAATTGCCCCCGTTGACCACCAATCTGTATCCCTGGTCCTACAGATTCAACCTCTCAACTAGCTCGCGCACTGTCGCAAACACATCCCATAAAAATGGGTTTTCTTCTGGATCGAGATGCATTAAGTCACGGATCTCTTCTTTCGGCACCAGCAAGACGTGTACCGGGTATCCTGGTCTCGGGTGGTGAAAACAGACTAGGGCATCTGTCTCGCTGATCACCTGGTCAGGTTTGAATATGTTCATATGAGCTATTCCCCAGATCATCAGTGGTCGCAGCAGGCGCGACCGGGCAAGGGCGTATACGACTGACCAGCTTTTCTCACTTGCAGGCATCTGCGTTGCGATCTACCATCAGATGCACATCTACAGGTGTGCCGAGATCTTTGCACCCAGCTGGGCATCCTGCTTTCTTTCAAATACCAGGTCATCCGCCTGGTGAAAATCCATAAAAGAGCGAAAGGCGCCTGCCAGCCCCTTGATCAGGTCTTCTTGCAGCTCGACACCTTCCTCCAGGAAAAATCCCCTGATCAACAGTTTCCCATTCTTACGGTTCACCTTGGGATCGATCCTGCCGATCAGCTGGTCTTGGTATAGGACCGGCATATTGAAATATCCCCATTCGCGCGTCGGTGCTGGTTTATAAGCCTCCAGCAGGGCTCGAAAATCCCAGAACTCTCCATCCCGTCCGCGCGCCCACAGCAGGTTATCGAACGGGCTTAAGAAGGTTGTTCTCCTGGCTCGTATCTCACCCATATCCACCTTTTCCAGGGTTTCTCGTGCCGCCTTGTGAATGATGAACTGCTGAATGCTGCCATCGTAAACCCGCGCCTGAACTTCAACGAAAATACCCTCTTCCACCATGTCCTTGATATAACCACGCACAAAATTCCGCCGCAGATATGAATAATCCGCTGCCTGGAGAGGCTGGCAAATCCCCAGCGCCCGCACTCCTCGTTCCAACCAGTAGCGGTCACGTTCCTCTTCGCTCGGCGTATCCACATCAACCCAATCCGGCAGCACTCGTTCGCGCAGGTCATAAACTCGCTGGAAGTTGATCCTGTCTGTAATCATTAGATCACCCCAGGCATTCAAGTATTCCAGCGCGTTTTTGGCCGGTTTCCAATCCCACCAGCCGCTCCTCTTCGGACCGTCATATTCAAAATCACGCGCTCTCAATGGCCCTTCATCCTTGATCCGCTCGTAAACTGAACGGCACAGTTCTTGGTTCTCGGGCTCGGCCAGCCATTTATCCTGCTCGATATGTTTTTGATGCACCACCTGCATGCGCGGCATCTGGTAGCGAAAATCTTCCAGGGGGATGAAGCAGGCCGCGTGCTGCCACCCCTCAAACAACCGCCGCCTTTCTGGATCATAAAGCAGGCCATCGAAATCAGCTTTTTCGTAGCTGCCCAGGCGGCTCCATAAAACCAGGTATTGGCTGCGCTCCACGACATGCAGCGTGTCGATCTGGATGGAACCCAACTCTGTCACCGTTTTATAAATGGCCTCTTCGTCAGCCTTGCCAGGTTTTTGCTGGATCGGATCGATCAGGTTTTGAGCATGCAGAGCCATCGCCCTGGCAGCCTCAAGCGAGTATACCTTTTCAGTTTTACTCATCTATTCGCCTCGCCAGAATGGTTGATTTTTTCTGGGGAAGTATCGTAAAATACCGCCTCATGCTCCATCAATTTACCGTCCTGGTACACGAATTTTCCCGAGAAAAAACCGGGCTGCTCCAACCAGGGTATGAAAATTCTATCGCCCGCCCACAGCTCCAGGTCCAGAAGTTCCTCATCCTCGATCCACTGTAAGACCCCTTCGTCTGAATCGATCAATTGGCCGTGGAATTCGCGCGCCACGAAGATAAATGCATACCAGTCCTCATTCTTGGCAAACTTCGGAAATGTGAGTACTCCCTTCAGCAGCGGGTCCACGATCGCCAATCCCGACTCTTCGTACACCTCGCGGATCACGCATTCCTCAGGAGTTTCCCCTGGATCGAGCTTCCCGCCCAACCCGTTCCATTTCCCCTGGTGCATATCGTTCTCTTTCTTAATGCGGTGGATCATCAGGGTCTTCCCACCTGTCTTGACATAACACAAAGTCGCCAGTTTCATGCTAATTACCTTCTGAACCGAAAATGTGCTCCAGGGGTTTGCACTTCCAAAGACCAGACTCATAGAATTTGCCCAACACAAATTCTTCTTCCACAAAGGTTGTATTCAATCTGGGTGTTTAGAGTGCTGCTGCCGGTTTACTGATCAGCACTTTCCTTTTGCTGGTGTTCTTTAAGGTCCTGATCTCGTTCCCAGGGGTTTTTCATGGTCTGGATCAGGATCGGCGTGCCGATCTTGATATTCGCCCTGCGGGTCAGCAGCCATTCGACCAGTTCTGCAATATCCTCCGGGTACATGCATTTGCTGTGATCCAAACCCGGCGAATTTTCCGTCATCTCGGTCACTACCATGCCCGGGCAAATTGTGTCCACGCGAATCCCGAGTTCTTGATTTTCGCGCTGGATGAATTCGCCTAACGCGTTCAGTCCGTGCTTGGCGACACCGTAAGCACCATTACCTTCGTAATACTCCAGGCCAGACTCGGAGCTGATATTGATGATATGCCCCTGTTTTTGTTCTCGCATCAGCGGTAATACTGCTCGCGCAGTCAGGAATGGGCCGCGCAAATTTACCGCCATCACCTGGTCCCAGGTATTGATATCGTGGGCATGGATGCGTCCACCGCCCCCGATCCCCGCGTTGTTGATCAGGATGTCAATCTTTCCAAATTCCTCGATGGCTTTCTTAACCACACGCTCCACATGGGCTTCATCTGATACATCCGCGCTCACCACCGCGGCCTGCCCGCCCTGCTGCTTAATAACTTGGAGAGTTTCCTCAAGCGGTGCGCTTCGTCTCCCGCATAACAAAACTCCACATCCTTTAGCTGCCAGCATTATCGCCACCCCTCTGCCGATGCCGGTGCCGCCGCCTGTGATTATCGCTGCTTTGCCATTTAATTCTTCCATCTCATACCTCAATCACTTAACAAAAGAAATCTGGCGGCTTTTACATCCCGTACCTCGGGCAATATTCTCCGCCAGGTGATCTCATCCAGGGGACTGATCCACACTTCCCCGTTCGATAACACTGCTAATAAATCATTACCAGCCTGGGAAAATCGTTCCACCATGTGCCTGTGCCATGGCACTTCTAATCCCTTGGATGCCGGGCTCCATGTCAAGCCTCGATCCCAGCTTTCCTCTACGCGCCCGTTCCTGTCTACCCAGTCAGCACTGCCCAGCAGCATGTGATCCGCATCTTGTGGATCCCACCATAATGCACGGCAGTAGCTGTGCGGGTAGCGGTTCCCCCAGCTCACCCCACCATCATTAGAAAAGTAGAAGCCTCCCCCGGTCGGGGCCGCAACCAGGTTACCAGAGCTCGGATGAGTTTCGATCGAGTGCACATCTGGGTGAATTCTCGTCTCAGGAGATGCAGGAGAATCGGGATATCCCCACTTTTCTCCATAATCCTCAGACACCAAGGCTCCCCCGACCTCGACGGCGGCGTAATATCTTGTTCCGGAAAATGCGAATCCCCGCACGCAGCCCGCCTCAGGGGAATAAGGCAGGTACCAACCCTGCTTATCCCTCAGCGCTTCCACTTCTGGGTTGCCTCGCCAGGAATTGCCCCCATCCAAAGATAGGAAGATTCCCGCTGGCTCGCTGCCCGCAAATATGCGCCCGTGATGATCCACATGGGCTGCCAACCAGCGAATATGGCGCACCGTCAAACCGTTGTTTACCGCTCTCCAGGAGTCGCCCCCATCATCCGAGTGGTAGATCCCACTGCGTGTTCCTACCAGGATTTGGTCCCCCTGATTGGTCACGCTGGTGGTGAAGCTTCCCATCAGCTCACGCCGCACAACCCGCCAGTCCTCTCCGCCAGGCTCACAGATCGCAATGCAGTTTGATGTCGCCAAAAATAACCGCTTACTGCCACCCATCTAGAAACCTAATTCCTCCAATATCTCATCTTCTCCCCTCTTGCCCCTTGGCTTGCCCAGCAGCTCTTGCCAAAAATTGTCATCATATCGCCGCGAGGAGATCGGCATCGGCATCGGCACCCCCCACCCTAATAACAGCACTTCCTCCTTGGGTTGCAGCCGGGCCAGCATCCCCCGCAGCGCCTCGCGCCCGGCCAGGCCTGACAGCACCGCCCGGATATCATCATCATCGCCCAACCAGCCCGAGATGCGCGTTCCCAGCTGCGACATGACCTCGTCGTAAATCTGCGACGGGCGCTGGTCGACGATCAGCAGCGTCACGTAATATTTCCTCATCTCCCGCGCGATGGTGCTGAAAGTCGTCTGGGCCGCCATCTCCCGGTTGAGCAGCTTGTGCGCTTCCTCCAGCACGATCACCAGTGGGCGCGGTTCATCTTCTCCGCTCGTGCGGTAATCGTTGGTGCGCTTCTCCCAGGCCTGCCGGATGCGCCGGGTCAGCAGGTTGCTCACCAGCAGGTAATCCAGGTCCGCCTCATTCTTGCCAAATGAAAGCACGATGTGCTGCCCAGCCTCCAGGGCCTTGATAATCTCGCTCACCGTATCGCTGGCTGGGTTCTCGACGATATATTTCTTCCTGAACAGCGGTCCCATTTTCGAGTGCAAACCCTTGGCTGCTTCCGGGTGTACCCCGGCCTGGTTCGCCCAGGCTTCCACGCTGTCCGGGGCGGGCGTCCTCTTCCCGTCTTCGTCCTCGATCACCGCACCCGGTTTCAGCTCCATGAATTTCTTGAACCATTTGTCCTTGCCAAAGATGGCCAGCAGTGCATCCAGCGTCGTTGGTGTCGTCTCCCGCAGGTTGAGTTCCCGCGTCAGCAGCTCGATATCTTCCGGCTGGATATCCTGCATGGCGATCTCCAGGTTGAAATCCGGCGTCTGCCCACGAATCTGTGCCCCCTGCCCCAGTCCTACCACCCGCAGCCGGCTGGAAAACTTGGTTTTTAATCCGATCACCCGCTCGCCAGTGTCTGAGGCCGTATCATCAAATCCGTATTCATTGTGCATGTCAAACACCAGCACCGAAGCCCGGTTGTACTGAATCATCCCCGCCAGGACCAGCCGGGTTAAAAACGATTTCCCGGAACCCGTGGCTCCAAACACACCTGACGATCGCTGCACAAATTTATCCAGGTTTATGCACACCGGGTGCGCCTGTTCACGTGTGTAGCCGATCACAAAATTGCCTTCTTTTCCCACTTCACCGAAGATCTCGGCGATATCCCCGGGGCTGGCCATACGCACCTTGGCATGGTGGGGTGGTATGGTTTTCACTGGTAGGGGCCGTGGTTCTGGTCGCTCTCCTGAATCAATTTCCGCCAGCCACGCCTGGTAATCCGGACTATCCAGTTCAGGTCCGCGTTCCAGCATCAAAGCCGGCAGCACCTCCAGATTGGTGTACAGGGTCTGCCCGTGCAGCAGGTTGGCCAGCTCCATCGGCAGCCTGGCTTCGCTCTGCTCGTCAGCAAAGCGTGGATCAGTGGCTCCCAAAAGCAGGTCTGTCACCAGGCCGTAAAACTGCCACTCGCCGCTCTCGATCACCGCGAAAGCCCCTTCCTGTACCTGGTTCGAGGGTACCGTCAGGCGCACACTCAGGTTCTCTTTCAATCCTCCCCCCACGATGTAGCCAATATATTCCGCCATCATCTCACCCCTTCCCAGGTACCCGGTACCGCATCCGCCAGGGTGCTGATTACGCTCATCAGGGTTGCATAATCATCCCGCAGCAAGACGATCAACTCCTGTGTGGCTTCCACTGCCCATTCATCATTGCCCGCCGCTGATTGCACCGCCTGGACCTGGTTGATATGGGCTGCCAGCAAATCTCCAGTTGGGATCTCATTCGAGCGCAGCACATGCCGGAAATAGCCGAAACGCCCGGCGCTGGTAAAGTCGCGCATTTCCTGCTCATCGCACAGGTAGATTGCATCCAGGCTCAATGCCGGCCGCGGCGGCAGCAGGTGGTAGATTTTCCCATCCTGCTGGTAGCCAACAGCCAGCACGCTCATCTCGATCGGCACGTTGCGGTTGACACGGTTATCCGCGATCACCGCTGCGTCAATTCCTTCAGTTGTAACCAGCTGGCGCACCAGGCCATCATCATCGATGTGGATGTCGTGTATCAGGCCGTAAATCTGGTATCCAGCCTCCAGCGGTGCCCGCACCAGGGCACCGAATGAGGGTGCCTCAATTTGGGAAACCCGGCAGCCAGCCACAAAGCCCGTCGTCCCAGCCCTCAGCAGCCGTCCGATTTCAATTGGAGTCATCATCCATACCTCCCTCTTCCTTCAGCTTGCTTTGCAGATTGTTTATTGGATAAATCACCCACCGCCAGCCCGCGCCGGCGCAGCTCCTGTGTGATCATGGCTGTCACCTGTTCCTTCTCCGGCAAATTGACCACCGCAGTTTCATGAGCCCGGTGCAGCAGGTAAGGGTAAGGCCGCGCCCCCATCACCCGGCACTGTTCGATCAGCACCGCGTGCAGGTTATCCAGGTTCCCCTTATCCTCCGCTACCCAGGCCGGAATTTCCACCCGGGCCACATAAGATCGTTCTGCTCGACCAACATTGAGATAAAAGAAGTGTAGCTTCAATCCGTCTTGATAACTTTTCGCGGATTGCGACTGGATCGCAAACACAGCCGAGCGTTCACCCTCCGCGAGTATCTCCTTGAATATGGATAGGTCCGTCACGCCGCGTAATGGATGCAGGTTTTTTATATCCGCCAGCTCAGCCTGCGGGGTCATGGCTATCTCTAATGTGCGCACAACCAGGTTAGCGGCCGGTTTATCCACGTAGCCGCCGGTGATCACGTTTCGCTCTTCTAGCCGCATCAAGGCTTCCAGGTATAGTCGGAGACTTTCTTGGAAATCAGCACGCTCTTCGCTGTCCCCACCTTTTGCACCCCACAATTCCATCGGTCCATCTGTTAAAGCCATCACCGGGGATTGTGCCTCTTCCGCTAATTTCCCCAGGATCAGGCGTTCTTCCCGGTCTCGCATCAGCGCCAGGCTGGCTTCGCTGATCGTTCCCGTGGTTGAATACAGCTGCTCGTCATACATCAGCTGGCTGGTGATGCTGGTTTCCGGCGCTTCAGATGAACCCCGGCGCATCTGGATCGCCCCCACGTTTACCACTGCGTAGTTCACCTCGGCATGCCGGTCGGGTGATATTTGTGAGCCATCGGCGGCGAGCACAGTCATCTTATCCGGCAGGGCGGGCAGCGGTGCAGCTGTCGTCAGTACTTCATCGACGGGCATGGCACATCTAAGGGATGGATCGTGATTGCGGACCACATCCTGAACTCTCTGTTTCAAGCCATCCAGGTCCTCAGAATTGCTTTCCAGCAAAGCAAGCGCCAATTCTTTACGCTCGCCCAGCTCCTGCTCACGCTGGACCGCGGTTTCTCCAAGCTGTTGAACTTGTTGCCGAATAGATTGGAAGTCTATACTCATATTGGATTTGGGTGATTGGGCGGGTTTATCGGTGAATGCCAATACCAGAACAATTGTTTGGATAATTGTAAAGCCTCCCTCACTTCGACGCAAGAGACAACGCAGGCAATCTTCACCAGCTGGATGAAACTTTATTATTTAGCTATTTGGAGATTGCCCTGGACAAAAAACTAGGATGATTGTAAATCAGCTATTGGAGATGTAAAACTGACCCTCGTACCTGCATCAACCTGGCTGTCAATCGCGACCTGGCCTCCCTGGGCTTCTACCAGCTGCTTGACGATCGCCAACCCGAGTCCCGCCCCGCCAGTCGATCTGGCCCGGGATTGGTCAGCCCGGTAGAAGCGCTCAAACACGTACGGCAGGTGTTCTGCAGAAATCCCTGTCCCATTATCCTGCACGCTCACCTCGACCTGGGATTCAACCGTGCGTGCCTGGATAGTTATCTTTCCGCCGGAGGGCGTGTTGACGATGGCGTTCTTCATCAGGTTCCTGAGCACCTGGCCCAGCCGCTCCGCATCCGCTTCAACCAGCGGCAAATCATCTGGTAGATCCCTCTCCAGGCTGACTTCCTTTTCGATCGCCCGAGATTTCAGCGACTGGACTGACTTGTCAATCACCTCGCGGATATCCACCGGTTGGCAGACCAGCTTCAGCTGCCCGGCTTCGGCCATGGCCAGCTCCTGCAGGTCATCCACCAGCCGGTTCAGCAGCATCGCCTCCTCGTATACCGAGGCGATCGTCTCTGGAGTAGGCTCCATCACGCCATCCCGCAGCGCTTCCAGGTAGCCGCGCACATTCGATAGCGGCGTCCTTAATTCGTGCGCCACATCGGTGACCATGTTCTGCCGCAGCTGCTCCAGGCGCGTTAACCCTTCCGCCATGGCGTTGAAGGCGTGCGCCAGTTCGCCCAGCTCACCCTTGCTGCTAACGGTTACTCGCTGGCTCAGGTCCCCCTTCTCCATGGCTCGCGCGGCATTTATCAATTCATCCACCGGTTTTAAGATGCTGCGCGAGAGCAAGTAGGTCAGCAGCAAGCCCACCATCCCTGCCAGGGCGATGGCGATGATCAGTGAGCGGTTAACCGAGGTGTTAAAATCCGATTCGATCGTCACCAGGTTGTTTGTCTCCAGCGGAACCAGATATGCCAGCACTGGTTTCTTTTCGATCAGGAACGCCGCGAATGGCTTTGAAAGGTCGGTGTTTATTTGATCGCCAATTAAATTCCCCGTCGAATCGGCAATTACCCTGCCATCCAGGTCGGCGACCACGTACCTGGCTCGAGACGATCGTTCCATCCCCTCCAGCAAGACCTGCAGCTCCTCCCAGATGGTCCGTTCACCGCCCCTGGTCGCGATCAGCTTGCTGATCGCGTTGATCTTCGAATCAGTATTCAAGCTCGGGTAATCCAGGATTCCCTGCAGGGAGCGCCGGAACTCGGTGGATGTCGATTGGCTGGCAAAAAAAGCCACTGTCCCCACCGCCACCACCAGCACGATGACCGTGATCGCAAGCAAACGAAAGCGCAGGCTGTTAAACATAAACCCCATCTTCAAACTTATAGCCCACCCCGTAAACCGTTTGCACATAGCGCGGGTGTGCCGGATCGCTCTCTATTTTCTTGCGCAGATTCATCATGTGCACATCCACTGTGCGCTCGAATCCCTGGTAATCATACCCGAATGCCAGTTCGAGCAGTTCAAGCCTGGAAAATACGCGCCCCGGCTGCTTGATCATGATCTCCAGCAAGGTGAATTCCTTGGGCGTCAGGTGCACGGTCTCCCCTTCAATGCGTGCCTCGTGCCGTACAAAATCTACTTCCAGGTCGCCAAACAGGATTTGTTCCGGGCCCGGATCGCTTTCAGCCATTCCCCTCCGCAGTACTGCTCTCACCCTTGCCACCAGCTCCCTGGGGCTGAAGGGTTTGGTCACATAATCATCCGCCCCGAGGTCAAGCCCAGCTAATTTATCATCTTCTGTCGTCTTTGCGGTCAGCATGATGATCGGCACCGGCGACTCGGATCGCAGCAGGCGGCACACATCCAATCCATCCACCTCGGGCAGCATTAAATCCAGGATAATCAGCCCTGGTCGCCGGTTGCGGGCCATGTCCAGCGCCATGTGTCCATCATAAGCTGCCAGCACCCGGTAGCCATCCCTCTCCAGGTAAAGCCGGATCAGATCGACAGTTTTGCGATCGTCATCGACCACCAATATGCTGGGCTTCATGGGGCAACTCTTTTCAAAATCTTCAATAAATTCAAATAATCGCTCATTTTAGCGGTTCCAGTATAACAAATAGATGTAAAGAATTTATAAAGAAAGTATTGAGATGCTTCCCCTATATTTGCTTCCGAATCCGTTGGGATAGGGTAAAATGGGTCATCAATCCTGCATAATGAGCGCCATTACCACCCCCATTCCTTCTCAACCCAGCCAGTTACGCCCCTTTGATGTGCGTAATGATTTAGACGCGGTAGCAAATCTGGTTGAAACCTGTTTCGCTGACACCCTCGATGAGGATGGTCGCCGCTATGTAAATCACATGCATGCGGCTTCACGCAACCCCGGCTACCTGCGTTGGGCCATGGCTGTCGCCGATAATACCCCTATGCCCTTCAGTGGTTTTGTGTGGGAGGAGAATGGCTACCTGGCTGGCAACCTGAGTCTGATCCCCTACAAGTACCGCGACAAGCGCTGCTACCTGATCGCCAATGTGGCCGTCGACCCTGCTTACCGCCGTAGAGGTATCGCTAAGACCTTGACAAATGCTGCCATCGATCATGCCCATAAACGCGGCATTGATGAAATTTGGCTGCATGTCCGTTCCGAGAATGAGGGCGCTTTGAACCTCTACCAGGCGCTTGGCTTCACCGAACAGGCCCAACGCACCACCTGGGAGATCAAACCCAGATCCGGATTAAAAGCTGCCCCACAACCCGGCACTGATTCCTCGAATATTCGCATCACTCGCCCCCAGCTTCGCTTCTGGGACCAGTACCGCCGGTGGCTGCTGACGGTATATCCCCCGGAATTTACCTGGCACCAGTCATTTCACATCACCGCGCTGCGACCCGGCTTGCTTGGGAGCCTCTATCGCTTCTTCACCGCCAGCCAGGTCAAGCAGTGGGCAGCGGAGCTGGGAGGGCGGCATATCGGTCTGCTCACCTGGCAGCCTCACAACAGGCACGCCGATCACCTGTGGCTTGCCTCCACCCCGCCCGATGAAGGCCGCGTAATCGCCGCCCTCATGCCCCATATCCGCCGCCAGCTCGCCAACCGGCGCCGCATCCTGTTGGATTACCCTGCCGGCCGCGGTATCCTGCCCTTGCATGATGCCGGTTTCCGCATCCAGCAGAACTTGATCTGGATGCGCCTGAGTTAATTCATCCAATTTGTAAGAATCTGTTGACGAATCATTGGAGTCCGCTTATACTGGGATTAGTTGGAGAGTAACTGATATGGAAGTACTCGCAAAAATGTGGATCTCACAGGCACGCGGTGTCGACGCGTGCCTGTTTTTTATTAATCTCACCCCCAAGGAGGTAATAACCGATGGATTATGGCATGATCGGAAAGATTGACAAAGCCAAGCGCTATGCAGATCAGCGTGACCGCATTCACTTCGAGACCTTTAAAGTCACCTTTGAAGGAGAAAACAATCCTCACGCCACATCTTTTGAATTAGGCCAGTGGCAGTGCGACTGTGACTTCTTTCAAACTCGCGCCCGCTGCAGTCATACCATAGCCCTAGAAATGATTCTCGAGGAAATGCTTCCCCAGCCTGTATACTGAACCAACTGTTAATAGATTTAGTGGTATAAAAAAAACGAGCCTGGAACGGGCTCGTTTTTTCATTATAGATTATAGATAATCCTATCAGATATTAAACTTCTGCCAGGCTCTGGGTGAGGGCCGCCTCGATTTGATCCGCCGGGATTTCAATTACTTCCCCCTCCAACAGGCTGCCTTCTCCGGTCTCCGCTTCAATGAGCTCAGTTAATGCCTCAAGTCCTTCTTCCGCTGATGACTGGATAATCTTGCCGCCTACGCGGTTCAGCAATCCGCGCAGTATTGATGGGCCGTCCATAACCTTTCCCGCATATACACTTGCTGATGTTCCCGCATGTTCTTCTTTCAGGCAAATAGTTGTCAACGTAGACCCGCCGCCCGGCACACTATTCTTTATCGTGTACTGCTCAAACGGGTGCCAATCCACGATCGTTTGTTGAACCTGGTTTTTTCCATGTGAACAGATATACACACTGCCTTTATTAACCCGGCCTTGCTTAAGTTCTTTTAGTTCTTGCTTATCTGAGCCGTAGAGAATTGCCCTGTATTTCGGATTGGTAAGGTATTCCCACACTACCGGCACGGACAGCTTGAAACTCTGCTCGAGGACAAAAACGGCTTCTTCTGGCTTCACCACTGTGTGGTAGCGATGCTTCATATCTTCCCAGATCGGGTGCATATCCAGCAAGTATGCTGTCACCTCGCCCACATCTTCAAAGCTCTCAACGTGCAGGGTCAAATCCTCAACCATTTCGGGCATACCCAGCTGGTTTACTGCTGCCTGGGTGTAGAGCACATAGGCGTGAATGCCGGTCGTGTCCCTGACCGTGTTCTTGGTCAAACGGTGGATGAGATTGACGTCCGTTCCGATCAGCTCCGTATATGCTGGCAGCGGTTCCAGGGCGAAGGTGCCGTAATGCACGAAGAACTTCAGATCCAGATTGCCGATATTGCGGCAAGCCAGGCAGTTGCAGGTCGTATTGAGCACCATCAGGTCCAGCGCCCGCCGGAACTCAACATATGTTGCCTCGATCAGTTCGACCAGCGTTTGCCCGCGCTGGAAGCTGCCCTGCGGCGCATAGCTGATCACTGCGTCCCCTTCTAACCTGGAGATGCGCAGCGGTGGTTTGGTCTGCTCGATCAGCAGGTCCAATAAGCTCCTCAGGCTGTCTTTTGCATGATCCAGCTCAGACTCGCGCAAAAACGCTGTGTATCCGGTGATATCCGCGATCAGCAAATATCCATCTTGAGACTGATCCATAACTGGCTCCTGCTCTGTACCTCCCTGTATTGGTGCTGTTGGCCCTTGACCCCCACGCTCAATCATCCCAATTCAGGAGGCTGGTGTTCTTATTCAATTCCTGAGTATATCACGATAAATAAGGGTTAAAATAGAGTAATTACACAGTATTTAGATTTTCCTATGACAACTTCATCTCATCAATTTTAAGCAGCATCCTGATACCTGAAAACCAACTTATTCTGTTAAAATAAAAGCCCTTGGTTCACATATTCCAATTTTGAGGAGCAGTTACATGGTTCAAGAATGTTCTCCCCGTCCCCACAGTCCCGTCAGCCTGGATACCCACCGGCTTCAAAACCTGAAGATTATTAATTGGAATCTTCCCACACCGACTCTCTACGAAGAGGCTCTGAAGAGAAACGAAGCTATCATGGCCCACCTGGGTCCCCTTGTGGTTCGTACCGGGCAGTACACTGGGCGCTCTCCGAATGACAAATTCATCGTCGATGAGCCCACCAGCCGCGGCTGCGTTTGGTGGGGAGATGTCAACCGCCCCATCTCCGAAGACCGCTTCGATGAACTGCATCGCCGCATGGCTTCCTACCTGCAGGGAAAAGATGTCTTCATCCAAGACGTCTACTGCGGTGCAGATCCCGAGCACCGTTTATCGGTGCGCATCCTCACCCAGTACGCCTGGCACAGCCTGTTCGCCCGCAACATGTTCATCTTACCAACCGATGAACAGTTAGCCAGCTTCGAGCCGCAGTTCGTCGTCCTGGATTGTCCTGGCTTTTCTGCTTTCCCAGAGATTGACCACACGAATTCTGACGCTTTCATCCTGGTCAACTTCGCCAAGAAGCTGGTATTGATCGGGGGCACAGAGTACGCAGGCGAGATCAAGAAATCGGTTTTCACCGCCATGAACTACTTCCTGCCCTTTGAAAACGTGCTTCCAATGCACTGCTCTGCAAATTACGGTCCCAGTGGTGATGTAGCCATCTTCTTCGGATTGAGCGCTACCGGTAAAACCACGCTCTCAGCAGATACAGCACGCACCCTGGTCGGTGATGATGAACACGGCTGGAGCGATAACGGCATCTTCAATTTTGAAGGCGGCTGCTATGCCAAGGTGATCAACCTCTCCCCTAGCGCTGAACCCGAGATCTACCAGACTACCCGACTATTTGGCACCATCCTCGAAAACGTGGGCATCGACACCAATACCCGCCACCTCGACCTGGAAGATGCCACCCTGACCGAGAACACCCGCGCCGCCTATCCCATCACGCAGATTCCCAATGCTACGGAATCCGGAATCGGCGGCCATCCCCAAAATATCATCTTCCTGACAGCCGATGCCTTTGGTGTCCTGCCTCCCATCTCGAGGCTGACCCCGGAGCAGACCATGTACCACTTCATCTCCGGCTACACCGCCAAGGTAGCTGGCACCGAGCGCGGCATCACCGAGCCCAAGGCGACTTTCAGCGCCTGCTTCGGTGCGCCCTTCATGGCTCAGCACCCCAGCGTCTATGCGGACCTGTTGGGTGAACTGATCGACAAACACGGTGCCAGGTGCTGGCTGATTAATACCGGCTGGACTGGTGGTGCCTACGGCGAAGGCGCGCGCATCAAATTAGCCTACACCAGGGCCATGGTCAATGGAGCCTTGAATGGTGATCTGGACTAGGTTGAATACATCCAGGATCCAATCTTCGGGCTCCAGGTACCCACCAGCTGCCCGGGTGTGCCTGACCAGGTACTCCAACCTCGTCTCACCTGGGAGGATGGGGCCGCATACGATCGCCAGGCGCAGGAATTGGCCGCTATGTTCGTCAGCAACTTCGCCCAATTCGCAGATCAAGTCGCCCCAGAGATCCGATCTGCTGGCCCGGTCGGGAGTTAGAATCCGATCCTTTCGAATTTTTTTCCTGGTCGAACCTGACCAGTCTTAGTCATTAGCCAGGTACGTCTATGCCCGAAAACAGTCAAGGAAGTTTAGGGGTCTTAACCAGCGGTGGTGATGCACCAGGCATGAACGCTGCAGTGCGCGCCGTGGTTAGGAGCGCCCTGTCACGCGGCGTCGCCACCTTTGCCATCCTGGAGGGCTACCGCGGGCTGGTAGAGGGCGGCGATAAAATCCAGAAAATGAACTGGGAATCTGTTGGGGGTATCCTGCAGCTGGGAGGTACCGTGCTCGGCACTGCTCGCTGTGATGAATTTCGTACTCCCGAGGGACGCCGCACCGCAGCCCGCAACCTGATCCAGAACCATATCGACCGCCTGGTGGTGATCGGTGGTGATGGCAGTCTCACCGGTGCCAATATCTTCCGCCAGGAATGGCCTGAACTATTGGGGCAGCTGGTAGATGACGGTCAGATCAGCCAGGGGGAAGCTGATGCCCACCCCCATCTGCAGATCGTCGGCCTGGTTGGTTCCATAGACAACGATATGTTTGGTACCGACATGACCATTGGCGCCGACACTGCCCTGCACCGCATCACGGAGGCCATCGATGCTCTTTCCAGCACCGCAGCCAGCCACAGCCGTACCTTTGTGGTCGAGGTTATGGGGCGCCACTGCGGCTACCTTGCATTAATGGGCGGCATTGCCAGCGGTGCTGATTGGGTCCTGATTCCGGAGAATCCCCCCGGTGGGAAGGCCTGGGAGGACGACATGTGCCGCTCGCTGCAGTCCGGCCGCGATGCCGGTCGCCAGCACTCCATCGTCGTCATCGCCGAAGGCGCTCACGACCGCACCGGGGGCCCTATCACCAGTACATATGTCAAAGAGGTACTTGAAGAGCGATTAGGTGAGGAGGTGCGCATCACCATCCTGGGCCACGTCCAGCGTGGTGGCTCACCCAGCGCCTTCGATCGCTACCTTGGTACTGTCCAGGGTCATACTGCCGTGGATCAGCTCCTGGTCCAAAAACCAGACCAGGAGCCGAAACTGGTCGGCATCCGCCAGCATAGTGTCGTGCGTTCCTCGTTGATGGAGTGTGTTATCCAGACCCAACAGGTCGCTGAGGTGATCAAAGCCCAGGATTTTGAGACTGCGATAGGCATGCGCGGCGGTAGTTTCGCCGAATCATTCCGCATCTTCCGCACTATGCTCCGTTCCCAACCTCGCCCACCGGAAGCCGGCAAAAAGCATTTACGCCTGGCTATCATGCATGCCGGAGGACTTTCCCCGGGCATGAACACCGCCGTTCGGGCTGCCGTCCGCTTGGGTATGGATAAAGGTCATACTTTCTTGGCCATCCGTCGTGGTTTTCAAGGCTTGATCCAAGGTGAGATCGGCGAGCTGGGTTGGATGGGGGTCAGCGGTTGGGTCTCCCGGGGCGGCGCCGGATTGGGCACCAGCCGCCATGTACCATCTGGACAGGATTTCTACGCCATTGCCAAGCACCTGGACGCCCACCAGGTGGATGGTTTGTTAATCATCGGTGGTTGGTCGGGTTATGAAGGTGCCTACCAGCTCTTCAGCCGGCGTAAAGATTTTCCCTCCTTCAACATTCCAATCGTTTGCCTGCCGACCTCGATCGACAACAACCTTCCGGGTACCGACCTGAGCATCGGCGCCGATACAGCCTTGAACAGCATTGTCAACAACGTGGATAAGATCAAACAGTCCGCCGTCGCTTCCAGGCGCTGTTTCGTGGTCGAGGTCATGGGGCGCGACAGCGGCTACCTCGCCTTGCTGAGCGGTCTGGCCACCGGCGCCGAGAAAGCTTATATCCCGGAGGCCGAGATCACCCTGGAGGAATTGCAGGTGGATGTCGCCAATTTGATCGCTGGCTTTAAAGCTGGGAAAAGGCTGGGATTGATGATCCGCAACGAGAAAGCCGGCGGGAGATATGACAGCAGCTTCATGTCCACTCTCTTCGAACAGGAAGGCGCTGGGATTTTCGATGTTCGCCAGGCAATCCTGGGACATATCCAGCAAGGCGGCAACCCCTCTCCCTTCGACCGCATCCAGGCCACCCGTCTGGCTTCCCAGTGTATAGAATTCATCCTTTCGGAGATTGACAACCCGGTGCCTGCCGCGGCCATGATCGGCTTGAAAGGTGGCGAGATCGAGTTTACCAGCATCTACGATTTCCCCCGCCTGGTTGAACCTGGTTTCCAGCGTGCTAAAGATCAGTGGTGGCTCAGGCTGCGCCCGATCGTGGAGACCATGGACCAGCTCCCGGTCCAAATCTGATCGGTTTGCATCACCAGAATTTAATATAGTCCTGTTGGGTTTTCATATTTAACACATCCCCCCGTACCAACCAACAATTTGCTGCTTAAGTCGAGTAGCGCCGCGAGAGGTCCCAGACCAGTCCCCGCTGCGGCGCAAACAGGAACACCACCAGGAAGATCAGCGTGGTTGTCAGTACGATCGCCGCTCCCGAGGCCACGTTGAGATGGTAGCTGGCGAACAATCCCACCAGGCTCGAAAACCCACCGATCAAACCCGAGAGTACCATCATGGTTGGCAGCCTGCGCACCAGCAGGAAAGCAGTTGCCGCAGGCGTCACCAGCATCGCCGCCACCAATCCCACCCCCTCGGTCTGCATTGAGATCTCGTTCGTCAGCGCCAGCAGCACCAGCAGCAGGCTGTTGAACAGTCCCACCCGCATGCGCAGGGTCGCCGCCAGCACCGGGTCGAACGAAATCACCAGGAACTGCCGGTAGAAGACCAGGATCGAAATCAGGATCACGGCCCCGATGATGGCGGTCAACCATAAGTCCAGGCTGCTCACCCCCAGCACGTTGCCAAATAGTATATGGCTCAGGTCCACAGCATAAGTGCGGATGCTGCTGATCAGCACCACTCCCAGGGAAAGTGCCGCCGCAAACAGCACCCCGATCGCCGTGTCTTCCTTGATCATCCCTCTCCGTGAAAATAAGCCAACGCCCAGGGCTACCACCAGGGCTGCCGCCAGCGCACCCAGGGTCAGGTTCCTGCCCAGCAGGTAAGCCACAGCTACTCCCGGCAGTACCGCGTGTGCCATAGCGTCGCCCAGGAAGGCCATCGAGCGCAGCACCACGTAGCATCCGATCACCGAACACAGTACGCCCACCATCAGCGCTGCCAGCAGGCCGCGCTGGATGAAGGCATATGAAAGTGGTGTCAGCAGGGCATCCAGGATATCCATAGTTAATCGATCTCCTCTTCCGGCGGGCAGCACTGGTCTACCACCGCCACACCATCCAAAAACAGCACCTGGCTGCCAAACGCCCTGCTGAGGTTCTGCGGGGTAAATACCTCCTGCGGGCTGCCGTAAGCCACAATGCGCTTATTGAGCAGCAGCACCTGGTCGAAGCGTTCCGACGCCAGGCTCAGATCATGGGTAGAAACCATGGCGGTCACCTGCTCGGACTGCAGGTGCTCCAGCAGCTCCAGGGTGGTCTCCTGGGTGATGAAATCCACGCCCGTGAAGGGTTCGTCCATCAGCAGGATATGCGGCTCCTGGGCCAGCGCCCGCGCCAGGAACACCCGCTGCTGCTGTCCGCCAGACAGCTCCCCGATCGGGCGATCTGCCAAATCCATGATCCCCAGCTGTTCCAGGCTGTGCGCCACGGCCTCCCGATCGCTGCGGCCTGGTCTTTGCAATAATCCCTGCTGACCGAAGCGGCCCATCATCACTACGTCGAAGACCGTCACTGGAAAGCGCCAGTCCACTTCCTCGCGCTGCGGGACATAAGCCACGCAGTCCTGGTGGTGGCCAAGAGGCTGCCCGTGGATCAGGATATGTCCTGTCTTCAGCTGCAGCAATCCCACCAGCGCCTTGAACAGCGTGGTCTTCCCCGCCGCATTTGGACCTACCACGGCTACCCGCGCCCCGTGCGCCACCTGGAAGGTCAGGTCGTCCAGCGCCAGGAGGCCATTGTAGCTCACCATTACCTTTTCCAGCTCCAGGCGCGCCGGTTTATTTGGCAGAGATTTTTCCCCAGCTAAGGTTGTCTTTGGGTTGTCCATGTGTTTATCTCAAGGCTTCCACAATTACACGCGTATTGTACTTCATCATTTCTACGTAGCTTTCCTGGGGATACAGCGGCTGGGTGCGCAGATTTTTTATTATCATGATCCCGGCCTCCCCCGCCAGCTGCTCAGCCAGCTCAGGATTGCTGCCTGCCTCCAGGAAGATCGCGCTTGTACCGGTGGCTTTAATTTCTTCTACCAGCGCCACCATCTGCTGGGCTGAAGGTGCTGATCCAGTGCTCACGCTCGGCACGATCGTCCCCACGATCACGAACCCGTAGCGGTCGGCGAAGAAGCCAAAGCTCTCGTGATTGGTCACCAGCAATCGTTGGTCAGGGGCGATCAGCTCCACCTGGTCGCTGACCCAGCCATCCAGGTCTTCCAGCTGGGAGATAAATTCGCTGGTGTTTCGGATGTAGACCGCTTCACCATCTGGATCAAGCTCGATCAATCCATCCCGGATCTTTTGGGCGTAGTGGACTGCATAATTTGGGTCCAGCCAGAAGTGGGGATCGCCTGGACGGTCTTCATTCTCAGCAAGACCCTGTGAGGCTTCAACCACTAATCTTTCTCCACCCGCGTTGTCGATCACCTCTTGCAGCCATTCTTCAAGCCCGGCACCATTGGCTATCAGCATCTGGCTGTTGGCGACCTTGACCACATCCTGCGGCGTGTGTTGAAATGTATGTGGGTCCGCACCAGGTGGGATTAAAACCTCTATTTCCACCCGTTCCCCGGCAATGTTTTGAGCAATGTCAGCCAGGACAGCGTTTACCCCAACGACTCTTGGTGCACCTTCTCCTGAATTATCTCTGCTGGATTGTGTGGTGCAGGCGCTCAAGAGTAGAAAACAAATCCCAGCTGCTGTCAACCAAAAATCTCGCATACTACTTCGGGACCTCGTCTGTTGGGACAATTTTCTTGCATCTGGCACATAGTCCGATGAACTGCAGCCAGTGGTCTTCAATACTATAGCCGCTTTTCTGTGATGTCGTTTCGATCAGCTCGGTCAGGTCATCACCGCTGAAATAATCCGTCCGCCGGCATGTTTTACACACCAGGATGTGCTCGTGGCCCTGGGGTGCTCTCAAGTACAGGTGGCATCCTTCTGCCTGGTGAACGCGCTGCACCAAATTCAGCTGCTCCAGCATTTCCAGGGTCCGGTAAACCGTCACCAAGCCCAGCCGCGGGTGATCGGCGCGGCTCTGATCGAAAATTTCCACCGCTTCAAGTGCCTGGTCACTGCTGGCCAGGATGCTGACGATCGCCCGGCGCGGGGAGGTGATCCGGCATCCGCTTTCCTGTAGCTGCTCGAGCCAGCTCTCGCCAATGGTTGTTGCTTCAGAACTCGTCATCCATATTCCTATATGATAATGATAATCATTTTCATTATAACCTCCCCACCATTTTTGTCAAGCCAACCCGATCATCACCAATAATTACTTTCGGAAATTCAACTATGGATGGAGCATCTTGTTTCAATTATGTAACCTGCTCCACACAGCCTTGTGACATGCTTCTGGGATAATTTTCCGTGCCGCCTGCTAGCAGAAAATACTCCCAGGCAGACATAATTTTTACTCCAGGTATCCGCGATTAAACCTTATCGCCATCAAATTAGTATATTATTAAGTTATCCATATGCTGAGAGAAATACCAGATCCAATTAGATCTTCATCACAAGTTTATAAGCCGGAGCACGCACCCTGGTGACCACACATCACACCAGGTTCCCGGCACGCGCTATCGCTGCTCCTGCCACATGGAAGCCCTGAACGATTTTCGCCCATTCCTGCACAACAATTTCTTTCTTCTCCCACATTTCCTGCTGGTATACGATTTATTAATCGTCAATGAACCAATGGATAAAAGGGATCTCTATAATTTCTTGAAGAGTCTTGGCGGTTGAGCTTTTACCAGAACTAAAAGTTCCGTTCAGGAAAATGATGTCCGCTTTCATCGTACCTTTCATGAAAACATCATTCCCATGAGCGATGATTGTTTCCCAATCTATACTGATGCTGACAAGAATTCAATATTTGCTACAGCATCATTAAAGCGATGATCTGTGACCGTTCTGTAACCCCTCGTCACGAAACGATTGCGTTCTTGAAATTGGCATGTAACAACCGAAATGTAAAATAAGTATAATTCAACTAAATTAGTTACATACGGAGATGTACCAATGGCTAAGAAAATCCAAAAAACCTACATGATTGCGGGGATTATGATTTTGATCCTGGCAACCACGGCATGCGGAACATTCCAGGTTGGGCTAGAGGCCCCTGCACCGGTTCAAGATACAGAACATATCAGCGAGAATCAAAAACCAGAATTGGAGTTGACTGCCCTCGGAGAGGCCGAAAGCCAAACCGAAGATGAACCTGCTCCCGAACCTGCCGAGGAAATCCCCGAATCCCCAATCACGATCGCCGTGATTGCCTGGCTAGGCCATATCGCCAGCCTGCCCGAAGGCAGCCAGTACGATGATTTTGTAATTCTCTCACCTCCGGGAACTGGAGAATTTGGTCTGACCGGCGCCACCCAAGAGATCGAGGCCGAAATCCGCACCCTGCGGGATGCTGACGGTCCCAGCGAATATGTCCACCTGTGGGGTATGCTGTCCTGCGATGTCGAAGATTACAATGGCTGCCAACTGCTCGTGAACAAGTTGCAGTATGGTGCCAGTTATGCCGAGGAAGACATCGAGGATTGGCTCGGCATCATCACCAGCAGCACCTTCAACGACGGGCCGAGTCACGTGTTCGAATTGTCCAGCGAATACCCGATGTGGTTCAGCATCCACGCCAGCCAGGATGAATCTCTCCAGGCCCAGATTGAAAGCCTTCGAGATACTGGAGCAGTCGTCAAAGTAAGTGGCAAGTTGTTGGTCGGTATCCCTGACGTCAACGGTTCTCGCATCGAGGTTTCCGAACTGGAGGTGATTGAAGCTGGTACGGAGGAACAACCTGACCTCGAAACATTCGATCCCACCGCGGACTGGCCGGTTTTCGTCAACGACCGCTATGGCTACCAGGTTAAAACCCCCCGCGAATCTACCATCACGCTAATTGGACCGGTGAGATTCATGCCTGATGATGTGCCCGATGGCATGACCGATAATCAGTACATGGATCAACTGCAGAAAACACTCACCGATAGATTATGCGTACACATCGAGTATTCCCTAGGCTTCATCTACATCTCAGCACCGCCCAATCAAGAGAAACTCTACGTTCACTGCGGTACCCCAGCCCCTGGAGCTGGAGATCACATCGCCAAGATTGAAATGGTCGGCATCGGAGATCAGCTCTACCAGGCTAATGGGATGGAGTGGATCAGCGGCGGGCCCTCGCCCTCCGGAGAGACGTTGGATCTACACAGCGAGACCTTCTGGATCGATTTGGATGACGGTACCCGCATCGCTTACGGCGCAACGTATCGGGCTGATGCTACCTATGAAGATTACCTGATGAAGACAAAGGAGATGCTGCTGCAAATCCTGGCGACCTTTGAGGCGATGCCATAATGCACGCTCACATTATTTCTAGAATTTATTCAGTGCAAACATTAATCTATTCAAAGATTAATCTGAGTGATGAAGCACATATTCGCAAGTGCAGTCCACCAGAAGGTGAAAACGAGAATGTGTAATAAACCAGTGCCGCTAGTGAGCTTATCACTGATTTTTCTCACGCTGACTGCCTGTGCGAAATCACAGCCGGAGCGGATCGTTGAGCCAGAGATTCCGGTCGTTGAGCCGGAAGGGCCAGTCAACATACGCAACCCTGTTGAAGTCTACTGCACCGGGCTGGGTTACGAGTTTACAACCCGCGTACGCAAAATTGACAAACAGGAGCCCCAATCTGAAAAGCCTGTTGAACCCACACTTGATCCACTCGAGGGTCCTCAACCTGGTATTCCTGTTATACCAGACTATTACGAGTGGGTCGTGTGTGCTTTCCCAGATGGGAACGAGTGTGAAGAGGAAGAGTTCAGGTCGGGTCGTTGTGGGTCAGAATATACCTACTGCGATCAGCAAGGTTATACGCTGGAGCCAGGGATAAGCTCAGCTACCTGTGTCTTCACCGATGGCTCGTCTTGTCCGGAATATGAGTTCTTCAACGGCAGCTGCGGTCCGGATACCAACCAGAAAACCGATGTCTCTTCGAAGGCGTCAATAGAAATCCAATGCTGCCGAGTTTGCTGAATACCAGCACATCACAGCTGAGATAGAAGCTTTTGTAAGCGATGATTTCACAATAACTTTATGTTCTAATGCTTCAACTGGTTTTCAATGGTCAGAACAAGCTGACATAAGCAACCAAGATCTAATTGATCAAATCAGCCATGGTTTCCAAGGTCCTCCTGAGGAGGATCAGCCTCCACCGCCAGGAGCAGCTGGTAATGAAATGTGGACATTCAGGACGCAAAAGGAAGGAAATAGTTCCTTATCATTTGAATACAGCCAGGATTGGGATGGTGGTGAGAAGGCAACATGGACTTTTGTTTTGAACGTATTGGTAAAGTAATGTTTTGCAATAATTGGGCGTCTAAATTTGGATCATGGAAATTCTATAAATTAAAAACCGGACGCGAACCGCTAATCACCGGATTTAAGAGTTTTTGGATCAATTTTGGGCACCAAATCATCCAGGACCTCCCTGTTTTCGAACCTCAGAGAAGCCAAAAACCGATCAACGGGTATGTTAAGCGGCTTTTTTGAAGCTGATGACCCCGGCAAGACTCGAATGGATTCCCCCGCCTTAGTGTGGGACCTGCAGCCAGGTCCTAAAAGGGTAAGTTCTGGCAGACCTGACGATTAATGAAACAAAGACCCAAAAGCGTGCGTTCTATATCATCATTCTCAATCAGTTTGGTACAAAATCATACTTCTTTGGGGGAGTACAGCCGTGGAGGCAATTTACAAATTTGTAACCGGATTGACATTTGAGTGTTACATCCCCATAGGATAATAACCGTCGGGCTCTCCATTGATTTATCGGTTTCCCTGGTTTGGGAAAATGAATTCGGTCTGCAAATAAACTTAACAAATTTATATCGAGGTATTAAACCTAATACCAATCGGATTAGTATATAAATTGCTGATTTTATGCGCATCTTTTCTGTTGAACATCATCTGATAATAATTAACAGAAAAGGCTTCAGACCTGCATCCATTCTGCCTATAACTCGATACCAGTGTCCAGCACGACTGAAGGAATTCCTTTTGCCAGCCATTATCTCATTCATTGAAAGGATGTGCATATGCCCTCAATCCAGTTGATTGTCAAATGTACGCATTCCAGGTGATGTCTGCCCCGAAGTGCCCCTGCTCTGGGTGCTCGCGTAGACTCGCTGCGGGTGCACCGGCACCAGTTTAGCTGCAAGCAATTCGATACAATCTAGTACGCGATGAAATCTCCAGCATCAGAGTGAATAGTTCCCTTAAGAGAGCCGTGGCATGGAAAAGAAACCCCACATCCTACTTGTCGATGACGAACAGGATATCACCTCCAACCTGTCTGCTTACCTGAACCGCTCCGGTTTCGAGACCTCTACCGCCGGGGATGGGGAAGAAGCGCTTCAGCAGGTGGAGGAGCATGCCCCTGATTTAATCGTCCTGGACGTGCTCATGCCTAAGGTGGATGGGCGCGAAGTACTGCGCCAGCTGCGCCAGGCGGACGATTGGACCCCGGTCATCCTGCTCACACAGGTCGGTGAGGCCAGCGAGCGTGCTATGGCCCTCGAAGAGGGTGCTGACGATTATCTCAACAAGCCTTTCGATCCCCACGAGCTCGTCGCCCGCATGCGTGCTGTTCTGCGCCGCGCCCGTCCCGGTCGTCCCCCGTTGAGCGCGGCCTGGGTTTTATCCAGTGGTGATCTGCGCTTCGATCGCCAGGCTCGCCGGGCATTCTTAAAGGGTGAGGAACTGACCCTCACGCCTAAAGCTCTCCTGCTGCTCGAATACTTGATGACCCACCCAGACGAACTGCTCAGCCGTGAACGCCTTCTGGATGTCGTCTGGGGTTGGGAATACCCGGTTGGATCTCGTGCGGTTGATACGCGTATCGCCGAGCTGCGCCGCACCCTCGCAGATGATGCTGCCGATCCCATCTACATCGAAACCGTTCCCAGCCTGGGGTACCGTTTCATCAGCCCGGTCGAAAGCAGCCAATGAAACGCGGTTGGATTTTTTTAATACTGCCAGCCCTGCTGGGATTGCTGCTGAAAATCGCCTTCGAACAAGGCTGGCTCGAAAATTCGGTCGCTTTCCTGCGCGCAGATCTTGGCACCCTGGCACTGTTACTGGGAATCATCCTCACCGGCCTGCTCTTCATCATCTGGGGGATTTTCCTCTGGCAGGATCGCCAGTTCACCAGGAGTTTCATCGAGTACCAGGCCACCACTGCCGAGGAGCGCCGCCAATTCCTGCGGCGCCTGGACCACGAGCTCAAGAACCCGCTCACCGCCAT
>PVMK01169489.1_pt1 | contig 29683 bp, 26 predicted proteins | sample 1853481 | NCBI WGS metagenome assembly PVMK01 (sample SAMN08533507, study PRJNA380276) | Marine sediment metagenome, whole genome shotgun sequencing project.
CGTCAATGCTGAGCGAGTCAAGGAGCTGGTCAAACCCGAAAGCGAGGAGTTGAAGAAGCTCATATCGAAAGACTGATTGCATAGGAGGCTGTCGGACTATACGGGCCGAAGCGAAAATTCGGAAGTTTGAGACCAGATTTTGGCTCGTTTGAGAGTAATAGCCGTAGCTATTGGTCGAAAAGGAGCTGAAATATGGGCCAAACAGCTGGATTTGCAGCCGGGTCATGAATAGTCCAACAGATTCCTAGAGTCCACACAAACAGATAACGCCGCCGGACAACTTATGGTCCGGCGGCGTTTCTTGTTTTGCCATTGGCTTTGATTCGGAAACAGCCTCGTGGAGAAACCTGGATAGTTACTATACGGTAACCTCCATCGCCCAGACACCGCAGGGACAGATGCCCGCACAGACACTGCAGCCGATGCAGTCTTCATCGGAGGAGATGTACTCGAAGGTACCGTCTTCTTTTTCAACCCGGCTGATCGCACCTTCGGGGCAGGCTTCGAGACACATGGTGCAGTCACGACAAGTGCCGCAAGAGATGCAGCGCAGAGTCTCCTCCTTGGCGTCGGTGACACAGAACTTGCCCCGGTTGCGCGGCTTGAACAGCTCCTTGGATAGACAGCTCTGGTTGATCATCTCCGGCTTGACGACCGGCTGGAGTTCCTTGCCGGCGAGGTAATCATCGATCTGCAGGGCCGCTTCCTGGCCACCGCCGATGGCGTGAGTCAGCAGAGCAGCCTGAACGGTATCACCGATTGCGAACACGCCTCTGGCCTTAACCACCTGATTACAGGCGTCGACATCCATCATGCCGCGATCACTCAGCCACTCACGAGGCACATAGGAGAGATCCGGGCGCTCACCGATCGCTATAATCACCTCGTCAGCCTCGATCAGTTCGCCATCCTTGGTCCAGAGCCCCTCTGCGGTAACCTTTTCGGTAAAGACCGGCCAACGGATCTCGCCGCCGAGAGCCTTGACACTCTCAATCTCATGCTTGAAGGCAGCCGGGCGCTGGATATCGATAGCCAGTACCTTCTCGGCACCCATGGCGTAAGCACCGAGACAGGTGTCCATACCGGCGTTACCGGCACCGATGACGATGACCCGCTTGCCGACCTTGGGCTTTTTGCCGGCGTTGACATCTTTGAGAAAATAGAGCCCCTTGGTCATCAGTTCATGCCCCGGAAAGGGAATCACCACCGGGTTGTGGGCACCCGAGGCGATGACCACGGCATCGCTCTCTTTCTGAATGGTGGTGAACAGCTCAGCATTGACTTTGGTATTATTCTTGACCTTGATGCCGACATCCTTGATCCGCTGAATCTCGGAGTCGAGCGAGTCGGCGGGCAGGCGATCGGTCGGGATGACCTGACGCAGCTTGCCGCCGATATCCTTGTCAGCCTCGTAGACGGTAACCTGGTGGCCGAGCAGGCGCAGCTGCCAGGCCGCGGCCAGACCGCCGGGGCCGCCGCCGATCACTGCGACCTGTTTGCCGGTTTCAGGTTTCAATGCGGGCGGTGCTGCATTGAGCGACAGGCGACCGAGCTCTTTCATAGCGACCGGCTTGTCGATGTAGCGACGACTGCAGGCATCCATGCAGAGGTTCGGGCAGACTTCGCCACAGACACTGGCCGGGAACGGCGAATACTTGAGCACCAGTTCAAGAGCTTCTTCGTACTTGCCCTGGCGCAGCAGGTTAATGCGATCCTGGGTCGGGATATTTGATGGGCAGGCCACCTGGCACGGGGCGCCGAAGCGTTTGTCCTGCCAACATGGAATCTTGATGCGGTCTTCACCGGTGTTGACCAGTCCGGCCACATGGCTGTAATCGTCCTTGACTATATCGGCAAAGATACCACCGCCAGCAACCCACTTCTGGTCTCGGAACTCGCGCATGGTCATACGCGAACGAATGTTGCGCTCTTCGTAGCTCTTGGCGACGATCTTCTGCCACTGCGAAAATTCGGTCAGCTCTTTCTCCAACTGGGGCCGACCGATTTTGCCGAGGAAGAGCGGCATGTTCTCCTGCAAAAACCGCTGATCGGCTTCATCGAGGTCGAGCATCCAGACTTCGTCTGAGAGACCTGCGACCGGACCACGCACATAGATGGTGCCACCGACCATGCCCATGCAAGTACGGTCTCCAAGCACCGAGGGCAGGTCTTCACGACCGTAGCCGCAGATAACACCGATGCCGCCGCTCATGAATTCGAAGGAGAAAGAACCGGTATTCTTGAGAATCCAGAACTCAGGTTTGTCATAAGCCGGATCGTGCTTCATCAAGGAACCGGAACGGGTACCGACACGTCCGGCAACAAAGATCTTGCCGCTCGCGGCACAGTGTGCGGTCGTGTCACCGCCGTCACCGAGGATGGTCAGTTCAGCACCGGCATTGAGCCAGCCGGCATCCGCAGGCGCCGAACCTTCGACAATGATCTCGGTCCCTTCCAGGCCGAAAGAACCGACACGCTGTCCTGGATTCTTAACCCGGAACTTGAGCGGACGACCATCTTCCGTCCACAGGGGGCCACCGATATTATGATGACCGGATGACGTCACTATGAATTCCGTCTCACCCTCCTCCAGCGCCCGATAGATCTGCTGCAGAAGTACCTGGGTGGAGATGCGACGTTGGTTTGCATCATAACCTGAAATTTTTGCTGCCATATTGTAACCCCTGGGGCTAGGGGCTGGGGGCTAGGGGCTGGGGGTTGCTTTAACCAGTCCCCAGACCCCAGTCTCCAGCCTCAGATTTTAACAAACGTACTGAATCTCCAGTCGTTCAGCGACCGCTTTGTCGGTTGAAATCAGGGCGTCGGAACGACCTACCGGTAGCGACGAGTTACCGACTGGGGCCATCAGTTTCTTGAACTCAGTGTCCATGGCCAGGAAGTAATTGACGATGTTCTGAGCGACACGATCAACATCAAGGCGGTGGACCAGCGGTGGTTCCTGGGTGGTGATACCAACCGGACAGAGGCCCGTGTTACAGGCATTGCAGCGGCCCAGGTCATTGCCGACACAACCGGCCATCTGCAGGATCAGCTTGCCGGTAAACACCCCGTTAGCACCGAGGGCGATCATCTTGAAGGCATCGGCGGCCAGATCACCGTCTTGCCGAGCCACCTGCGGCCCAGAGCGGGATCTGGCCCTGGCGACCCTGTGCTGTAGCGGCCCGGTAACAATCACGCAGCTTGGACACGATCGGATGACCGGTGTGGTCAAGAGAGACTTCATGAGCGGCACCGGTGCCGCCGTCAATGCCGTCGAGGAAGAAACCGCCGACGATATTGTAGGGGTCACGCACCAGATTGTTGAAAACAGAAACACTGGTAGCCGAAGCCGCCACCTTGATTGCCACCGGCACGCGGAACTTGAAGGCCGCGTTAAAGGAAAGGAACATCTTCTGCACGCTCTCCTCGATGGAGTAGAGGCCCTGGTGGTTGGGTGGAGACAACAGGTCGGCCCTGGGCACGCCGCGAATCGCCTGGATATGATCGGCGACCTTGCCGGCCTGCAGCAGGCCGCCGTCACCTGGCTTGGCGCCCTGGCCGATCTTGATCAGGATTCCGGCCGGGTCTTCGACCATATGCGGCATCGCCTTGGCGATCCGGTTCCAGCCAAAATGCCCGGAGGCGATCTGCAGGATCATGTACTTGAGATACTTGCTTTTGAGCAGGCGCACCGGCACGCCACCCTCACCGGAGCACATGCGCACCGGCATGCCGCACTCTTCGTTGAGATAGGCAACCGCCATGGCGACCGCCTCCCACATCCGCCATGAGAGTGCACCGATCGACATATCGCCGATGATCACCGGGTAGATCCAACGCACCGGCGGCATGGTGTCTTCAACCTGCAGTTTATCACTGCTGTCAATGCTGAACGGCAGGCTATCGGCCGGCAGGATGCGGCCGAAAGGTGCCAGCATATCGAAGGTGTGCCGCTGAGCATCGAGACTCGGGTCGGTCATCTGCGAGATACGACCAACACGTATTTTGTCGAGGGTCCGTACCGTTGATTCAAGGTTCTTGCGGCCGCCACGCTTGATCGAATCACCACCGAGACAACGGGTTATGATCGGGTGGCGAGTATCGGGATTGCGATGCGGGGCGATAGCATCATTGGGGCAGACTTTTTCGCAAATACCGCAACCGCGGCAATAATGCTGCACGTCTTTAACCTGACGGATAACCGGTACAGCCGAGAAACGCTGCTGCGGATCCGGCAGCTCCCCTTCGGAAAAGACCATGCGGCGGCGCTCCACCTTGGCTTCGATGGCACGGAAGGAACACGCAGAGACGCAGGAACCACACAGAGTGCAGCGACTGGCGTCATATTTGATTTTCCAGGGCATGTCATTCGGCGTGACATGCTGGACTTTCATTGCCTCCATCGCTGCACCTCCAGGTTGTTGTCGATCGCCACGATCTCACGCTCATGAGGATAGATGTCGGTCTCCCAGTCACGATCGGGCAGGATATCGTTGATGCCGCAGACCTCGGAGGAGATAACCACCGTGTCATCTGTACGACCGATCACTACGGGGCGCAATTTCTTGGCATCGCAACAGGTGAACATGCTGAAGTCGGGCAGTACGCCGATGATGGTGTTGGGACCGTTGATCTCCAGATGGGCGAGCGATTGGCGCAGTGCCAACAGCTGTTCCTTGTCCTCGCGCCGTTCGATATCATCGAAGGGCAGCGGCGTGACCACATGTTTGTAATAACGCAGCGGCCAACGCAACTCGCGATGCACATAGTGCAGTGTGTAGAGAAAACATTGGGAGTCGGATTCGAAGCCGATGTAACCGCGGTGCAGCTTGCGTTGGGCTTCGACGTTTTTCAGGTAAAAGGTATTCTCGCCGTTGGCCAGTGCCGTATAGCCCTGCATGAAGAAAGGGTGGGCAGCATAACGAACGATGTCATAGTTGGTGTTCTGACGACACTGGGCAGTAATCACCTTGGCGACGAACTTGTCATCCGGAGTCCAGAGCTTGAAGTAGGTACCGATATCACGCGGGTCACCGATCTCCTTGAGAGTGACGACATCAGGCCAGAAGGAATAGACAAAGCCCAACTCATTCTCTTCAAGGGCCTTACGCAGTTTAAGACGCGTGTCAAGGAGTAATTCCTCTTTTTCTTTCTGATCGCCGTTGCGGAAATAACGAGGGTAGTCGAAGGTCTCAAAAACATAGTTCGGCATGGCGTGAATATCCAGGCCTGGCTGAGGATCGGTTTCCGGAACCCATTGCATGACACGTTGGAAGCCTGCTTCGTGCAGCATATCTTCGGCGAGTTTCAGACCTTCATCGGTGCAGGCCATGGAGAGCGTCGGCAGATGTTTGTAATTTTCAAAAATGCCGCCGAGATCGTGCATAACCATGGCAAAGCCAGAGTTGTCATGCCCTTTCTGCTGAGACTCCATTAACTTCAGCGCCTGGCTGGGATGAACATAATTTGAGCTTTTAATTGCACCAATTCGGCACATAAGAACACCTCCTGGAAATCATTCACATTAACTTCGCACACCAATGAAGCGACGCGGGTGTATCTAAAGAAGCAAGCGGTATGCCACATGATTGACGATGGCGGGCATAGGGACAATCTTCTCAGCTAAGACACTGAAATAGTTAAACTTTAAAGGAGAGTATAAGCCTGGAAGTCTTGTTATGAATAATGATTTGCAGAGACCATAGACGATTCTGGGTATATTACTACTCAACATGAGTAACAATAAAACACAAAAAACGCCTCCTGCTTATTAATACAGGAAGCGTTTTTATGACTTAGTTTTCAAGTCAAACTACAGCAATTCAACCCATCCATGAGGATCAGGCAGGTGACCATACTGGATACCCGTCAAGGTATCGTATAACTCCTGCGTCACCTCGCCGGTTGTTTTACCGTCGCCAATGACCACCGTGCGGTCCTGGTAGGTAAATTGGCCAACGGGCGAGATCACCACAGCCGTACCGGTACCAAAAGCTTCCGTAATACTACCGTCTTCGACCCCGGCAAAAACCTCATCGACCGACAAAGCCCGCTCTTCAATAGCCAAGCCATTGTACCTGGCCAACTCAAGAACCGATCGACGGGTGATGCCATCCAGGATCGTACCGTGCAACGGTGAGGTCACCAACTTGCCGTCGCAGACAAAGCAAAGGTTCATACTGCCAACCTCTTCGACATACTTCTTTTCTTTGGCGTCCAGCCAGAGAACCTGATCATAGCCTTTTTCTTCCGCCTCACGCGCTGCGTACAGACTCGCGGCATAGTTGCCACCGGTCTTGACTTCTCCGGTGCCACCATCAGCGGCCCGCACATAGTGATCGGAGATCCAGATCTTGACCGGAGCCAGACCGCCCTTGTAATAAGCACCCACCGGGCAGGCAATAATATAGCAGAGATACTCCTCGGCAGGGCGCACACCAAGCATGGGCTCAGAAGCAATCATGGCCGGCCTGATATAGAGACTGGTTCCCTCACTATGCGGCACCCAATCGGCCTCAAGTCGGACCAATTCTTTCAAGGCTTTCACCATAAAGGCTTCATCAACTTCGGGCATACACATACGCCTGGCACTGTGATTGAAACGACGGAAATTATCCATCGGTCGGAACAGAGCAATTTGTCCGTCCGGTCGCCGGAAGGCTTTAAGACCTTCAAATATCTCCTGGGCGTAGTGCAACACCATTGCCGCAGGATCAAGCGAGAAGGGCTGGTACGGCTGGATGCGGGCATCATACCAGCCCCGACCGGTCTTGTAATTCATAACGAACATCCGGTCGGTAAACTGCTTACCGAAGCTCAACTGCGACTCATCTTTAACATGCGGCTTGAATGTTTCAAGAGGAAGAACTTGTAGTTTCATGCGCTTGCACCTTCAGGAAAAATTGAATTTACCGTTAAATTCCAGCTGTTTTTTTATCACAGGGGACGCGTTTTGCGCAAGCGAATAGCCAAGAGAGATATGGCTTGCCATGTAGCAGCATTTATTGTTTAACTTAAATCTGAATTCGACAAGGAACCAACCCGAAGGGGCACAGGATGACTTACCAGGAACTTAAGGCGGCCCTCGTACTCTATAAACTAGGCGAAAGGACCACACTTAAACAGATCAAAACCCGACATCGCGAACTGGTCAAGATTCATCATCCGGACCAGGCTTGCGACAAGGACCCTGAAATCATCCGTAAACTCAACGCTGCTTACGAGATCCTGACCATTTACTGCGAGAGCTACCGATTTTGCTTCAGTGAAGAGGAGTTTCTCGAACAGGTCCCGGAAGAGCGCCTGAGGCGCCAATTCGGCTGGGACCCGGTCTGGAGCGGCGAGGGCGAACCGGATTAGTCTTTGAGTGCATTCACCAACTCGAAGGTTTCAGTCTGATCGTTGAAGTTGAAGACTTCCCCCGTTTCAATAATGTAATACCAGCCATAGATATTCAAACGTCCCTGCTGATAACGCTCCTGGATATAAGGATAAGTAAGCAGGTTGCGCATCTGCACCAGAATATTGATCTGTTCCGTCAGCCATTCGCGCTTTTCCGGGCATTCGGTCTCCATCTGCCGATCGACTCGACCCCGAACCTCCTTGGAAATCTCCAGCCAACGTCGCACATTAGGGAGATGGGCCAACTCTTCAGGCGACTGATTCATGGCCGCGCAACCACCACAATTAGAATGCCCGCAAATCACAATATTTTCGACCTCAAGCGCCAGCACGGAGTACTCGATCGACGAGGTGGTCCCGGCAAAGTCCTCGTTCTTCCGGTAGGGCGGCACGATATTGGCGACATTGCGTACGGTGAAGAGCTCTCCTGGCATGGTATGGGTAATCAGCTCCGGGACAACCCGTGAATCGGCACAGCCGACAAAGAGGGTGTGAGGTTTCTGTTTTCGACCTAACGTCTTGAAAAGATCCTTGTGCGCCTCGAAATCATCCTGACGGAATTTAGCGACACCCTTAAACAGTTTCTCCATAAATCCTCGATATAAAAACGGACACCGGCAGCCAGCTTATTAATAACCAGGCAGACTGCCGGCAGTTTGTCGAGCTACCAGGACCCTCAGGCAGCACCATTCACCAACCGTGGCCGCCAGAGTGGCGAAACCACTTCGAAAAGACTTTCGAGAAGCTCCTTCAACAGAGGGTCCTCGTTCCTGTTGGGGAGCATCACCACGCTGCGACCACGACGATGTTCAAATCCATCAACCAGCAGACCGATCAACTGTCCTGAAGCCAGATAGCTGCTGACCAATGCCTGTGACACATAGGCGATGCCGTTACCCTCCAGAACTGACTGAATACTGAAACGCAGGTCATCGGAAACCACCACGCCGCAAAAATCACTGAAATCCACGCCGAGCGCCTGCAGGTTCTGGCGCAGCAACTCCTTGGAACTGCAGCCATCCTGACGGGCAAAAAGTCTGTGTTTTTTTAAATCGGAGAGCTGAATAACGCCGTCTACATTCGGGATATCAGCTGAAGGCGCAGCGACCACCAGCATTTCATCATCAGGCATGGAGAAGCGATCAAATCCCGCGAAATCCTGATCCAGACGATGCTCAATCACAGCCAGATCAAACTCTTCATTGCGCAAACCACGCAACGCTTCCTTCGGTTGCAGAAAAACGAATTTAAAGTCACTCAGATCAGAATGAACCCGAAGAAAGCGGCTTAAAACCTGGGGCAGGTAGGCCACACCAAAGGTCGGGGTACAACAGAGAGAAAGACGTTTTTTAGCAGCAGAGTCCTGCAGGCAGGCCAGCAGTTCTTTTTCCTTCTCGAGAATATCTTTTGCTTTGGCAAAAACGAGCTGCCCGGAAAGGGTCAGAGCGAGTCTTTGCCCGGAGCGATCAAGTAATTGCTGACCGAAATACTCCTCCAGTAACTTGATCCGTTGCGACACGGCTGACTGGGTAATGTGCAGCAATTCCGCAGCCTTGGAAAAGGTTCCAGCTTCGACAGAAGCAATCAAGGTGTTGAGATAGCGAGTTTCCATATGGATATTTATATATTGTAATTGAAAATTATTAACACTTCTTATACCGGCCATTAAAATGATTCGTTTTACCCTAGCATCAAAGGCCCCTAATATACAGCGGATTCTAATTGTCTAATTAATTGTTTCTCAGGCTTGCCAAGGGTTCGGAGAAAGGAGGCATGGCCCTCGGAGCACAGCCGGTTCAGTGTTATTTCATTTTATTGGGGCATTCAACGTGGAAAGGAGAAATTATGTTTAGGAAGGTATCACTATCCAGGGCGCCCTGGCTGGTCAAACTCCTTCCCCTGTTGCTGATACTGGGGGCCTGTGCCACCGGAGCAATCAGGGAGAAGAAGTTGACACTACCAGTCATTGAGGGTGCAACTGCAGTCGGTCAGGAGACCTGTCTGGAGTGTCACGAAGGTATGACCGCAGGAGTTCACTCGCGTCTGAGCGGCTTCGAATATATGGGCGGCACCCAGGGGTGCGAAGCCTGCCACGGTAATGGCAGCCTGCATATCGATTCCGATGACGGCGGCCAGATCTTCAAATTTGGCGAACTCGCACCGGCGGAGTCCGAGGCGCTCTGCGCCAAGTGTCATACCGACGGCAAGCTGATGGACTGGACGCATGGCGAACACGCTCTGAGTGACGTGTCTTGCAGCGAATGCCACTCCATTCATGCCGGCGGCAAGATGGCACTGAAGAAGCAGGATCCCGACCTCTGTTATTCCTGTCACCAGGAGCAGCAGGCCAAGACCAACTTCCCTTCGCATCATCCGATCAAGGAAGGCAAGATGAGCTGCGGAGACTGCCACAATCCGCATGGCGAGCTGAACACTCACGAGCGCACCAACGACCTCTGCCTCGACTGTCACAACCGTTATCAGGGACCGTTCGTATTCGGCCACGCTCCGGTTGAGGACGACTGCACCATCTGTCACGATCCTCATGGCTCGGTTGCCAGTAATCTGCTGGTCCAGAACGAGCCGTTCCTCTGCATGCAGTGCCATGAAGGCCATTTCCATATTCTGCGCAAAGGATTTGATCCTACAGCTGGTAGCTTCAACACTGGAGTGAAGCCATACCCGAAAATGAGCTTCCCGACCAAAGCTGAGGCAGCAGCCGAGTTTGCCAGCGTTTCTGCAGCCAACCCGGATGTCCGTTTCTTCATGAACGAGGATTATCCTGACCAGTGGACTGTTTATTCTCGCAGCACACCTGACACTGCGGCCACAACAGCAGCCAACCCACACGGGACCGAAGGGTTCCAGACATCGTTCGGCACCAAGTGCACGACTTGTCACCAGGTTGTTCATGGCAGTGACTTCCCGTCTCAACCGCTCAGCGGTGGCGGCCTGACCCGTTAATAGGAGGCAATAAAAATGAAGCAAAGCTATCTATGGTTGCTTGCACTATTGTCCATCCTGACCCTGGCGGCGACCTCCACGCTGGCGATAGCGGAAGAAGATTCCGCTCATCTCAGCGGCTACATAGAGGTTGGCGCCACGGCTGTGGATACCAAGGACAATGCTGCACGCGTTAATGAGTACGGAACATATCGTTCCGACGACGGCCTGGGTTTCGCCCCCAGCCTGGATCTGGAATACCTGAACAAAGGGATCTGGATCGAGGCGGAGGCGGACGTTAAAGGGCGCCGCGATCAGAGCTATGGGCTTAAAACCGATTTCAACCGGGTTCTCCGGCTTGACCTCGACTACCAGGTCTTTGAGCACTGGAAAGACCACGACAACCTTGAGCACCTCGGAGCCACCATGCAAGGTGACATTGATGGTGACCAACCCCGTGTCTTTACCAACGCCACAAAAGATCCTGAGCAATACGCCTGGGAGCTGGCTCAAGACTATATCGTTACGCGCAAAGAGTGGAAATCCGAAGTAGACGTGATCGTACCCAGCCTGCCGAACATTACCTTTCATGCCGGCTATCGCGTCGAAAAACGGGAAGGCAAGGAGCAGGCCATTGCCATGAGCAAATGTTCGGCTTGCCACGTCGAAGCCAACCCTAAAAAGATCGACGAAAAGACAGAAGACCTCACTTTGGGCGTAACCGGCAAATTCGGGATATTGACTGTTGATTACGAGTACTTGAATCGCGACTTTGATGGCGATGCGGGCCCTGACTATCAATACTGGCCCAGCGGCAAATGGCGTTTTGCCAGCCAGGACCCAGACCAGATGCTGTACATAAATGAGGAGCTGGAATACAACAAAACTCCCGACTCCGAAAAAGACAGCCACACAGTTAATGCCCGTCTGGATCTGCCTGCCAACTCGATTATCACCGGCACCTACGTTCACGCCGACATTGAAAGTGACAAGGATGACGTACCGGGCACCTATGAGTTTGTCGGCAGCGACACTCTATCCAGCAAACTCGAGTTGTTTGCCTTGAAAGGCGCAACCCGGATTGGTGGTCTGCGTCTTTCCGTACATGGGTCAACCTACGATATCGACGGACCCGACTATACCTTGTATTTCCCGGGTCGGGTTGACAATGTTGACTGGGATCATGACGGTGTGTTCGAAAGCGTCAACAACACATTTGAGCAAGTAGAGCATTACGAGTCTGCCGAGAGTCGCGACGTAACAGAACTTGGCATTGACGCCGTTTATCGCGTACTTCGCGGGACCACATTGCGTCTCGGCTATAACTATGAAGACATTGATCGCGATGAAGGAGAACTGGGCGAAACTGAAACCCATACCTACAAAGTTGCGGTAAACAGCCGTCTTGCCAAAGGGCTCAATACTCGCTTTTATTACCAGTATCAAGACATCGACGACCCCTTCCATGGCGAAGATGCGGTCGGTATAGCTCAGGGTCATCCCGATGCTATTGTCGATGGAGATCTCTCCTATCTGTTGACAGCAGATTACAAGGATGATCCACTTAATCCCACCAACCCTGACCCGCTGGCTGAAGCGAATACAGATGGTGTGTACTATTGGAATACCATCTATCCTTCTCGCGGTCTTGATGCCACAAACCAGCCTGACGAAGTTCACGAAGCCAAGGTCAGCACGACGTGGTCACCTGCGGCAAACATGGCGTTGTCTGCCTATTTCCGTTACCGTTACGAAGAAAATGACGACGTCAAGTACGAAGAGAAAACCTACGTTCCCGGTGTCAGTTTCTGGTATGCACCGAACGAAAAGGTGAATCTGGTCATGGCGTACAACTTCAACAAGCAGAAAACAGAGAACCAGATGTGCGTCGGCTGGTACCACGGCTGAGCGAACACCAATTCGTCGACCCAGTTTGGGTCGATATGCAGTGTTGCTAAAACCGATACCGATGTACACACCGTTTCCCTGAGTGCAGACTTTCAGGCGACAGAGAAGTTGAAACTTGATGCAAGCTTTACTTACAATTACGCCAAGTACAACTGGGATTGGGATTTTCAGGAGCGCATCAGCCTGACCAAACCCACCGGAGCACCACTTGGCGCTTACGACACCTGGGAGCAAAACAACATTATTGACTCCTATTCCGATCTGACGTACGACCAGTACCAGATCACTGTCGGCGGTGAGTACATGTTCACCGAGGCGCTGTATACTACGGCGACTTTCACCTACGACAAGTTCAACTCCGACGAGGAGTATGTCTACGACGACGAAGACGGCAAAGCCTACTACAGCTATGTAGGTGTTGGTTACCGCTTCTAAGCAACAAAGTTGAACAATTTTACCTACTGTTATGCCCGGCTGGATTTCCCAGCCGGGCTCTTTTTTTAGAAAAATCTCGGCAGGTTCTACTGAAGCGTCACCGTCGTATAAAGCAGAGAGGCTTTACGTTGTATCAGCAGACGCAAAACCTTGCCGGTCGACATCTTGCCGACAACCGCGTCAAAGCTTTTGACTGAATCAATCCCTTTACCATCAGCCGCAACAATCAGATCACCAACACGCAGGTTGGCTCCGGCAGCCGGACCGTCGGGGGCAATATTGACAATCAAAACCCCCTCGTGACCCACCAGGCTATAGCGCTCTGCCAACTCCGGGGTTACATTGGCAGCAGTGATCCCGAGCGTTCCGCTGCTTGTCTTGCTACCGGTCGCGAATTGCCGTTCGCCTTCATCAAGTTTGCCAATCTTGACCTTGAACTTCTGCTCCTTGCCATCGCGAAAAATTTTTATTGTTACGACCTTGTCCACCGGAGTTTCCGCCACCATCTGTGGGAGGTCATGAAGGTCTTCAACTGGTTGGCCATCGTAAGTCAGGATAATATCGCCGCGCTGTAAACCCGCCTTATCTGCAGGAGAGTCCCTGATGACCTCGTTGACCAAGGCTCCATGGGTATCTTTCAGGCCAAAAGAATCGGCCAGTTCTTTGTTCAGGGCCTGCAAGGCCACACCCAGCCAACCGCGGGTCACATGCCCTTCATCGCGCAATTGAGGAATAATATGCTTGGCCATATTGCCTGGAATGGCGAAACCGATCCCCTGACCACCAGCCACGATAGCTGTATTGATGCCGATGACTTCACCTTCCATATTGAACAGGGGACCACCTGAGTTGCCGGGGTTGATGGACGCATCGGTCTGGATGAAATCATCGTAGGGCCCGGCACCGATCGTCCGCCCCTTGGCGGAAACGATCCCCACAGTAACAGTCTGCTCCAGGCCAAAAGGGTTGCCGATCGCCATCACCCATTCACCGACCTTGATCTTGTCGCTATCGCCAAGTTTGGCAACCGGAAGATCCTCCCCGGTCTCAATCTTGATCAGTGCCAGATCAAGTTTGGGGTCAAGACCACGCACCTCGCCGCTGAACTCCCGACCATCTGAGAGCTTGACCGTGATCTCATCAGCACCCTCAACCACGTGATTATTGGTCAGGATATAGCCGTCTTCGGAGATAATAAAACCTGAACCGAGCGAGCGCGCTTTGCGGGATGACTGCGGCGATCCACGAAAAAAGCGCTCGAAGAATTCATCAAAAAGGTCGTTGCCGCCTGGACTCCTGGGGCCACGGTATGAGGGGGCGCGGGACTTGATCGTTTTAGCAGCACCGATATTAACAACCGATGGTTTGAGTTGTTCAGCCAAAGCCACAAAATCCGGGGGTTGGGCACTGGCGGGAACGACCCAGCAGCACACCAGTAACAGGATCAGAAAGGGGACAGGGAAACGCCACAACTTGTTCATAATTTCCTCCGTAGGGTTATTTGAACCAATGTAATAACCCTTTGAGGAACTGTCAATCGTCAGAACCACAAAAGTTGGCTGTTGATTTGGCTATCGGGCTATCCATGGTCCGACAGCCTCCTTGTGGAAGTTATCCCAGAATGGTTGTTATGGGATGCTTGCTTTCTTTCGGACCATCAATCGGCAGACGCACTGAAAAGGAACTCCCCTTGCCGACTTCGGATGTTACCGAGATGTCTCCGCCATGAGCCTCGGCAATCCACTTGACGATGGCCAAACCGAGGCCGGTGCCACCATCCATGCGGTTGCGTGCTTTATCGACCCGGTAAAAACGATCAAAGATATGAGGGAGATGTTTGGCAGGCATACCAATGCCGGAGTCATTGATATCGACACGCGCAAAATCATTGTCCATTGCCAGAACAATCGTGAGATGACCGTTTTCAGGCGTATACTTAATGCCATTGGAAATCAGGTTGAGGAACATCTGACGCAGTCGCAGATCGTCGCCTCGGATACGAATCTCTTCGTTAACCTCGAGAAGCAGGTGAACCTCGACCTTTTTCGTCTCACAAAGGATACGGCTCTGCAGGTAAAGGTCCTGCACCAGATCGCTCAGACTGAGCTCCTTCATCTCCAGGGTCAGCTCGCCGATCTCACTCTTGGTCAAGGTCAGCAGGCTTTCAATAATCCGTTCCATGCGGTCGATCTCTTCCATGTTGGAACGCAGCATGTCACGAAATTCATCCGGGGTCTTGGCCCAGCGCAGGGTCACTTCAGTTTCACCACGCAAAATGGTGAGCGGCGTACGCAGTTCATGGGAAGCGTCGCCGGAAAACTGCCGGACACGACGGAACGATTTGTCCAGGCGATCAAGCATCTGGTTCAGACAGGCCGTCATCTGCGCGAGTTCGTCTTTGTGATCGCCTAAAGGCAGGCGACTTGAGAGATTGTCTGCATTAATCCCCTGGGCAGCCTCGGCGATTTCGATTACTGGCGCAATAGTACGTTCAGCCAACAGCCAACAACCGAGACACAACCAGAAAATGGCGAAGGGACCAACCACCAGGTAGATCAGGCGCAGTTCCTCAATTGTCTCTTGCAAAGGACCGAGTTCCTTGCCCACCTGGATAACACCCAATAGGTGACCATTCAAAACCAGGGAAGAAGAGAGCAGTCGCAAACGGCCACCACCCTCCAGAACAACTGTCTCCAGATGTTCATCCAGCCAGCGCACTTGCTGGCGCGCAACCGGCCCGAAAGGAATCTCTTTTTTAAGCAGGTTATCCGAGGTACAAATTTTCCGCAGGCTGGCATCTCGCAACAGTAGATAGGCACCCCAGTTGTTGCTGTGGATTAGTTTTTGCAGACCTTCACAACTCACGGAAGAGGCAGACTCCTGGAAAATTTCAACACGGTGTTGATCAAGAGTACGGGCAATTTCTCTGAGCTGACGATCCACCTGCTTACTCAAACTATGAGAGAAGTAGTGATACGAAAAAAGAGCACTGACTGCCAGGATGACAGCCAGTGTCATTGCGTACCAGAAGGTCATGCGAACGCGAATCGAGTGTAATGGAGAAACGACCAAGTCTACTCCTCCTTGAGAACGTAACCGATTCCGCGAACGGTATGAATCAACTTCTTGGAGAAGTCACGATCAACTTTCTTGCGCAGATAATTGACGTAAACATCAATGATATTGGTAAAGGAATCAAAGTTATAGTCCCAGACATGCTCAGCGATCATGGTTCGTGTCAGGGTTGTCTCCGGATTACGCATGAAGAATTCCAGCAGAGCATATTCCTTGGCCGTCAGGTCAATTTCCTTGTCTCCGCGCCAGATCTTGTGTGCCACCGGATCGAGGCGTAAATCCGCATAGGTAATTTCCGCACCTCGCTCATGAGCACCGCGTCGCACCAAAGCCCGTACCCGCGCCAGCAACTCGGAGAAAGCAAACGGCTTGGTCAGGTAATCGTCACTTCCTGAATCGAGCCCGGCCACGATATCTTCAACAGCATCCTTGGCCGTCAGACAAAGAACCGGTGAGGCCACGTCCTTCTCTCTCAGGGCTTTGATTGCTGACAAGCCATCCATCTTCGGCAGCATGATGTCCATGAGAATCAGGTCGTATGTGTTTTGTGTCCCAAGCTCAACACCCGACTCACCATCGTAGGCAACATCAACATCGAACCCCTCGCCTTCCAAACCACGCTGGATAAAGCTGGCAACTTTTTTTTCGTCTTCCACCACAAGAATGCGCATGATAATTTCTCCTTTAGTTTCTGCGTTGTATGCTTTCTGCGTTATATTCCTTGATCGACAAAATTCACTTTACAGTTAATCTGCAATTTGCAGTCGGACGTAGGAAGCTATTTCAATCCCAAACGAACCAGAACCTCATTAGCAGTTTCTTCAACAGCTTTGCCGGAGACATCGATCATCACCCAGGTGTGACGTCGGAAGAATTTTTTGGCATACTTCAATTCCTCTTCAATCTCTTCATAATCGGCGTAGGCCGCCCGGGGATCCTGCCCCAGGTTGCGTAAACGCGCCGCACGCACTTCGACCAGTCGCTGTGGATCTATTATGAGCGCCGCAATCCTCTTCGGATCAACGTCAAAAAGCTGTGGTGGCAGATCAATGCCCTTGACCAGAGGAACATTGGCAACTTTCCAGCCTCTATGCGCCAGATAGATAGAAAGAGGCGTTTTGCTCGTCCGCGAAATCCCGACCAGAACGATATCTGCCTGATGGAGGTTACGCGGTTCCTGACCATCGTCATGTTTGACAGTAAATTCGATCGCCTCGATCCGGCGAAAATAAGCCTCGTCGATCCCGTGCAGCAACCCGGGAGTTTCTTTTGGTGAAAGACCAAGGCAATGAGCAACCTTCATCAACAGAGGCGTCAGCAAATCAATATTAATCAGGCCCAGGCCATCACACTCATCATGAACCAATTGAGCCAGATCGCGATTGACGATGGTATACACAACGAGGCCGCGATTACCAAGGGCTTCATCCAGAGCCTCATAGACCTGGTTCTTGGTACGAACATTGTTAATGCGCTTCAACCGGACCGGCTTGTCACGGAATTGGGTCAAAGCGGCCATGACCATTTTTTCGGCGGTCTCGCCGGTCGCATCAGAAAGCAGATAAATTGCCTGGACTGTCGACATTACTGATCCTCATGAAAATACCGGTAAAGTCTAACAGGCTCTAATGAAAAAGCAAACATCAAAAAGACCAATTTTAGCAGCTTTATGAAGACAAACCAGCAACTTCCAACGAATCAATGCTGACCAAATATGATGGTTTTTTAAATATACGCTTATATTCTCATTAGACTTATGGTTTATTATTCCAGAATCTGCTTCCATAGGTCAAGAATTTCTATTGCAAAGCCACATAAAGTCCGCTAAACAACGTTCATGACGAATAAGTGGCTGGAAATGTGCCTTACTGTACCGGACCAGGCAGTCGACCTGGTCTCTCAGGCCTTGATGGATCTGGGCTGTACCGGAATCACTGCAGCGGAAAAGTCTCTGGATACTTTTGTCGTGCCGGCACCGGAGTCGCTCGCTAATGATCCGGTTCTGCGAGCCTATTTCGTCTACCCGGAAAACGCAGAGAAGCTCTGTCTGACTGTGCAACAGACTCTCTCCAGGTTGTCTGGCGTCTATCCGGAGTTGGCTGAAACCCACTTGAATTATCGGCAGCTGGCTGACCACGACTGGGCAAGCGACTGGCAACAGCACTTTCCTCCTTTCAAAGTCGGTAACCGCCTTGTCATCCACCCTTCGTGGATCGACTGGCCGGTAACAGGCAGCGAAGTGGTACTCACGCTTGATCCGGGACAAGCCTTTGGTACCGGCACCCACGCCACGACCGGCCTCTGCCTGGAGGCACTCTCCAACCGCTTCGAAAGCTCCTTTCCCCCGCAGCGGGTTCTGGATGTCGGGACCGGCTCCGGAATTCTCGCCATGGCCTGCGCGGCACTCGGCGCAAAGGAGGTGGTGGCTTGCGATATAGACAGTGAAGCCTGCAAGGTTGCTATCGAAAACGTTGAAAAGAACCAGCTCACTCGAGAGATAACAATTACCAACCGTCCCCTCGATGAGATCCCGGGTCAATATGACCTGGTGCTGGCTAACATTCTGGCCACAGAAAATATTCGTTTGGCAACCCAACTTGTGGAACGCCTCGCACCGCAGGGCCTCCTGGTTCTTTCAGGGGTTCTGATTGAACAGGAGCAGCAAGTTGTGGATGGCTTCGCTGATTTCCCACTGTTGCTTCTCACCACAAGCCACCGTGACGAGTGGACCTGCATCGGCTACCAGCGCCACCTTAAGACTGACGAGAGAGCATTATGAGTGACCCTTTGCGATTTTTCGTTCCTGCCGCAAGCCTGCAAAGCGATCAAATCGTTATCACCGGCGAAGCTTATCATCACCTGCGCAAGGTCCTGCGTGTCAAGTCGGGAGCCATTATTCTGCTGCTTGACGGCCTGGGCAACTGCTGCCAGGTCCAGCTTGAAAAGCTACAACCGGAGCAGGCGACAACCAGAGTGATACGTCGCCGGCAGGAAACCGACGCAACCCTGCCGATCACCCTGATACAGGCCCTGCCGAAAGGGGATAAGTTTGACCTGGTTTTGCAAAAAGGCACAGAACTGGGTGTGAGCTGTTTCCAGCCGATAGAGACCGTCCATGCCGTTCCGAACCTGACTGCCGCACGATTGATCAAACGCGAACAGCGCTGGCAACGGATTGTCAGCGAAGCGGCTCGCCAGAGTCGTCGTATCTTTCTGCCGAAGGTGCAACCACTGCAAAAGCTGCAATCGGCACTCGACGAACCCACCAGTGATCTCAAACTGGTTCTCTGGGAAGCGGGTTCAGTGGCACTCGCAAACGTCCTTCCGAAAGAGCCCCCCACAGGGGTCAGGCTGCTCATCGGCCCGGAAGGCGGTTTTTCAACCGAGGAAATCACCGCCATAACTACAGCCGGATTCCAGACGGTGCATCTTGGCCCGCGAATTCTACGCACAGAAACTGCAGGCTTGGCAGTGACCCCCATCTTGCAGTATCTTTATGGTGATTGGCAGGTTTCCCCTGTCGACAGCGACCCGAACCAGCATGAGGATAACCTATGAAGTGCCCAAAATGCAGCTACCACAGCTTTGACCACCTGGATAACTGCAAAAAGTGCGGCCAGGATCTGACCGCACACAAAGCAAAGTTCAACTTGCACGGCTTCTATTCTCCCGGGATGGTCACGGTATCAGAACCAGAACCGGTCGTTGATGAAAGCAACGAGGGAAGGGACCAGCCCGAAGACGGTTCTGTCGACTTCGGTTTTGACTTCCTCGAAGAAGAAGAACCCCCCATCGGAGAACCTGCTGACGGCATCTCACTCGGCAACGACAATCAGGCGGTCAATATCGACCAGCCTTTTGGTGCTGACAGTGAAACCATACCGACCGATACTCCTGTCTCCGACAGTGAAGGCGCCTCTGACGATAAGCCTAAAAAAGGCCCTGAATTCGCCTTTTAACTGACAACCAATCGAACTCACAGCGCATCAAAAGCTTGTGCAGAATTTCGTGATCCAACAACGGTTTCCAGCTTTAACTTTCAGCCCCGCCTATCCCTTCAGGGAAACGGCGGGGCTGTTCTTTTTCATCACCGGAAAATTTTATCTTGACAGGAATTCAAACAGCGCTTAAAACACTGTTTAAATGAAAACTCACAACAAACAACCCAAAGACACCAGAGCAGCACTGCTGGAATGCGCAGAGAAACTCTTTCTCGCCCACGGTTTTGATGGCGTCAGCATTCGCCAGATCACCGAAGCCACAGGCGCCAACGTCGCCGCCGTCAACTACCACTTCAATGGCAAGATGAATCTTTACCGGGAGGTCCTCGCACAACGTCTGGATGAGATCACCCGTGACAAATTGGCCTTGCTGAAAGGTCTTGACGAACAACAACCCGCAGCAACTCTTGAACAGATTCTGGGGACATTCATCCGCAGTTATTTCGATATGCTCCTCGCCTCATCGGACAGCGACCGCCTCCTGCAGATTATCTACCGGGAAATGGGCCCCGATGCGGTCGCAAGTGACCTGGTGGCAACCCGACTGGTCATGCCGATTCACCAGGCTTTCCAGGGAGTCATTCTGCATACCTGTCCAGACCTTGACAAGGATCACGCATCCTATTGCGTCAGCAGCATAATAGGACAAGTGCTTCACTTCATTCGCGGCCGCAACCTTTTGAGAGACATCCGCAGCCCTGACCAGAATCAAACATTCATTGAAGACGCCATTCACCATATCACGCAATTTTCCCTGCGCGGGATCGGGAGCAAAACTAATGCGTAAAACAACCTGTATCATCCTGGCATCTCTGAGTCTGGCTCTGCTCGGTGGCAACGCCGCAGCTGAAGAGAAAAAAAAGCCGGCAGGCGGCCCGCCGCCAATGCTGGTCGCCACCACAGAGATCGTCACTGGCAAGGCGGAACCAACGGCCAAGTTTGTCGGCACAATCTATTTTTCCCGTACGGCCAAAGTTGCTGCCGAGGTTGAGGGCATTGTCCGTCAGGTATATAGCGATGACGGCCAGCCCGTCAAAACAGGAGACCGTCTGGTACGTCTTGATGACGGCCTGATGGTAACGGAAATAGCCGGGACAAGAGCGGTCTATGAGCAGAACCTGGTTGACCTGGAACAAGCACAAAGGGACTACAAGAGAATCGAAGCACTATACAAACAGGCATCAATTGCGACTTCTGAATATGAAAGCTACGGCACCAAAGTCAGCCGCTTACAGAAACAATCAACAGTTCTCAAAGCACGCCTGGACCGACTGCTTCTGGAGCAGCAGAAAAAAACCGTTCGTGCCCCATTTGACGGCATGATTATCGAAAGTCTGGTCGAAGCCGGCGAATGGGTCAAAGCAGGAGGCATTGTCGCTACGCTTGCCGACAACCATAATCTTGAAGCACGAGTCGACATCCCGGCCAGTGTCATCCCCTTTATTACCCCCGGCCAGGAGGTTGTCATGACCGTGGCCGGGCAGGAACTGACGGCGAAATTTATCACCATCATTCCACGCGGCGACATCACCACCCGCACCTTCGTTGCCAAGTTCAGCCTGCCGGGGAATACAATCTTGATTGAGGGGATGGCAGCACAAGTTACTTTACCGATCGCAGCCGCCAGCGAGAGCCTTCTGGTGCCGCGGGACGCTGTTACCAACAGCTTCGGACAGAATGTGATCTTTATCAACGACAACGGCCAGGCACGTATGATCACGGTTGAAATCGCCGGCTACTCGGGAACCCTGGCTGGTATCATAAGTACCGAAACAGAAGCCGGTCAAATGGTGATTGTCAAAGGCAATGAACGCATTCGCGACGGCCAGTCCGTGCGCACGGAGTAGATACACATGGACCTGATCCAAGTCTCCATAAAACGCCCGGTCACGATCCTGTCCATCATTATCATGCTGGTCATGTTCGGTATGATCAGCCTGCAGCGCATTCCCTATCAGCTCAGCCCGTCGGTGGTCGAACCTGAGATCACCGTCACCACCACCTGGCGTGGGGCCACTCCTTATGAAATCGAGCGGGAAATCATCGAAGAGCAGGAGAACACGCTCAAGGGTCTGCCGAACATGGTGGAAATGGAGAGCACTTCGCGTAATGGCCGGGGATCAATCACACTGAAATTCAAAGTCGGCACCAATGTTGACGATGTCCTGCTACGGGTATCCAACAAGCTCAACGAGGTTCCCTCTTATCCATCGACAGTCGACAAACCGGTCGTTACCGCCTCGGGCGCATCAGCCTCGCCTGTGGTCTGGATCATCCTCAAAACCCACGCGGGCAACACACGCCCGGTGGAGACCTATCTGACCTATTTCGAGGACGAGATACGTCAACATCTGGAGCGCGTACGCGGAGTGGCTGATCTCTTTGTCGGTGGCGGCACCGAAGCTGAGATGCAAGTCGTGATCAATCCAGAACGACTTGCCGCCTATAAGTTAACGACTGCAAGCCTGATCAACACCCTGCAGACTGAAAATGTCAACGTTTCTGCCGGCACCATGGATGTTGGCCGTCGCAACTTCCGCATTCGCACCACGACCGAGTTCAAAACCCCGGAGGACATCAGCAATGTCGTCCTGCTATCAACCGGTGAACGCCGCATTACCGTCGGCGATGTTGCCGAGGTGCATGCAGGTTATGCCAAACAGGAAGCGATCGTGCTGCAAAACGGCGACCATGGCATTGCTCTCGGGGCACGACCCGAAGCCGGCATCAACATCCTTGAGATGACTGATCAGCTTGAGGAAACTGTCAACTGGCTCAACGAAGAGCAGCTGCACGACAAGGGCCTGCACCTGGAATGGGTCTACGATCAGCGTTTCTACATCCGCAGTGCCATCAACCTGATCAAACAGAACATCATCTTCGGTGGCATACTGGCCGCAGCCGTACTGCTGATTTTTTTACGTTCAGTGCGCGCCACCCTGGTGGTCGGCCTGTCAATCCCGATCAGCATCGTCGGCACCTTCATCCTGCTCGACCTGATGGGCCGCAACCTCAATGTGGTCAGTATGGCCGGGATTGCCTTTTCGGTCGGCATGCTGGTCGATAACGCTATTGTCGTCATTGAGAACATCGATCGCCATCGCAAGATGGGTAAGGATGCCTACCATGCTTCTCTGGACGGCACCAAAGAAGTCTGGGGGGCCGTATTCGCCTCCACCATTACAACCCTCGCGGTCTTTCTGCCGGTGATTTTCATCCAGGAGGAAGCCGGTCAGCTCTTCCGTGACATTGCCATTGCCGTTGTCGCCGCCGTTTCCCTGAGCCTGCTGGTCTCGGTTTCGGTGATCCCGATGTTCGCCAATCGGATTTTGGCTTCTGCGGCAAAAAAACCGCCCAAGGCAACCCAAGGGCTGGAGAAGATCGGACAACAGCTCTCCAACGGCCTGATGAGCCTGGTCCATCTCGCGACGCGCGACTGGCGAACACGTCTGGGGACCGTGGTCCTGCTGATCAGCCTGGCGATAGCGTGCGTGGTCCTGCTGATGCCAAAGATGGAATACCTGCCCCAGGGCAACCGCAATTTCGTGCTGAGCATTCTGGTGCCACCGCCCGGGCTCTCCATTGGGGAACGCGTGGAAATCGGTGAAACCCTTTTCGACCAGGCAGGACCTCATATCGGTCAGCAGAAAGACGGCCTGCCCGCCATAAAAAACATGTTCTACGTCGGTCGGGAAGGTTTCATGATCGTCGGCGCCATTGCCGAAGAGTGGGACCGGGCCCGCGAATTGCTGCCTCTGTTCAACCGTATGATCTATTCGATTCCCGGCATGTATGGCGTCAGCCTGCAACCCGGCGTCTTCCAGAGCAGCCTCGGTCGGGGTCGCAGTGTTGAAGTGGATGTCAGCGGTGATGATCTCAATCAGATCGTCACGGCAGCAGGAGCGATCTTCGGCAAGCTCCGACAGAGCATCCCCGGTGCCCAGGTTCGTCCGGTTCCTTCCATCGAGCTGACCTATCCGGAAGTTCGTTTCGTGCCGGACCGCGATCGTCTCAAAGCCAACGGGCTCAGTGCCCGGGACTTCGGTATGGCCCTGGATGTCTTGATGGACGGTGCCGTGATCGGCGATTTCAAGGCCGAGGGGAAAAAGAAGATCGACCTGGTGGTCAAAACCGCCGAGAACGACATTCTGACGCCGGAGGAGCTCTACAGCGCTCCGCTGGCCACGCCGCAGGGGAAGATCGTTCCGGTCTTCAACCTGGCTCGCATGGAACAGACCACCGGCATGGACCAGATCCGCCATCTGGAGCGCAAACGAACCGTCACCCTGCAGGTCACCCCACCAGTAGAGATGCCGCTGCAAGTGGCGATGGAAACGATTCAGGACGACATTTTGCCACCATTGCGCAGTGCCGGACTCCTTGAAGGGCTTAACGTACGCCTCGGCGGGGCGGCCGACAAACTGGTGGGGACCAGAAAGGTTCTGCAATGGAATTTCGTCCTGGCAGCGGTGATCGCCTATTTGCTGATGGCCTCGATGTTCGGCAACTTCATCTACCCGATGATCATCATGCTCACCGTGCCTCTGGCGAGTGCCGGCGGCTTCCTCGGCCTGCGCCTGCTCAATATCTACCTGGATTTGACCGGGCAGCCGGGTCAGGCGATGGATATCCTGACTATGCTCGGCTTCGTCATCCTGGTCGGCGTCGTCGTCAACAACGCTATCCTGATTGTTCATCAGGCGCTGAACAACTTTCATCATAACGGCATGGACTATCGCGAGTCGGTCATCGAATCAACCCGCAGCCGTCTGCGACCAATCTATATGAGTGCTATTACCAGTATCTGCGGCATGCTGCCGCTGGTGCTGATTCCCGGCGCCGGAGCCGAAATGTACCAGGGGCTGGGCAGCGTCCTGCTCGGAGGCCTGGCCGTTTCAACCATCTTTACCATTTTCATCATTCCGGCCATTTTAATCTTTGTTATCCGCCTGGAAAAACGCAAACCCCGCGAGGAGGGCGCATTATGAGACACCTGCTGATCCTCTGGCTGGCATTACTGACCCTGGGCAACAGTTCAGCCTGGGCACTCACCATCGACCAGGCTGTAAACGATGCCTTGCGGCATAATCCGCAGATACAACAGTTTCTGGCATTTGAAGACGCAGCCGGCGCTCGAGCCGACCGGTCCGAGGCCCCCTTCTGGCCACGCATCGACACAAGCTACAGCTACTTGCGGGGAGAACGCGATCCAGACCTCACCAGCCGTGCGCTAAGTACGGTTGAAGCCCAAGCCGGGTATAATCTGTTCAATGGCGGCAGTGACTGGTTTCGCTTGCACGAAGCCAGATACCGGGCATCAGCAGCGAATTATCAGCGCCGCAGCGTCGTTGCGGACATCGTTCTGGAGGTCAAGGAAGCGTATATTGAGATTTTGCGTGCCAAGCGCAACGTGGAAACCGAAGGCAAGAGCGTGGAACTGCTAGCACAGCAGCGTCACGACACGCAACTACGCCTGGAACAAGGGCTGATCGCCCGTAATGATCTACTGCGAGTGGATGTGGAGATGGCAACAGCGCAGCAGCGACTGGCGCTGGCCGAAGGCCGCTTTGAAATTACTCGCAAGGTTCTGGCGAAGGCACTGGGCCGAGCGCTTGATAGTGAAGAGACGATTTCCGATTTCTCTCTGGAGCCTGCACCTCCGGGGCAGGAGGAAGAACTGCGTCAGGAGATGTTTGCCAAGCGCAGCGAGCTGCATTATTTACGCAGCCTGCTGGCCGCCCAGAAATCCGGACGCAAAGCAGTGCAAGGTGACCTCATGCCCGATGTCGACCTGGTTTTGAGTTATGATCGGTTCGGCAACAACGGTCTTCCGCAAACCGGCGACGCTGACTACGACAGCGAATCCAGGGCAATAGTGCAGGCATCCTGGACCCTTTTCAGCGGTTTCGATACCAGCTATGAGCTGGTCGAGCGCAAGCACGAAATCCGTGCCCGGCAAGAAGAGATCAAGTCCACTGAAGATCAATTGACCCTGCAGCTGCAAACCGCCCTCGAAGCCTTTCGTGTCTCTGAAAGAAACCTGGCCACCGCCGTGACAGCGGTGACCCAGGCTGAAGAGAACTACCGCGTCAACGAGAACCGCTATCAGGCCAACATCGCCACGACTGTAGACTTGCTCGATGCTCAGGAATTTCTGACCCGCGCCCGCAACGAGATGGTCAAGGCGCAATATGATTTGTTTCGTTCAGCGGCGGTGATTGAGAGGGTTCTTGAGCGTGGGCCGACTTTGGAATAACGGGACGAGGGACGCGAAGGTCAAAACCTCTTTAATAACTATCGACGCAATAGAGAACGAGGACAGAGAATAACTCTGTCCTCGTTTAATTTTAAGGTTTCCGCGTCCCTTGATTTTAACCCATACGCAGTGTGAGAAAACTCTCCAGATCAGGACATTTCATATACTCGTTGTGCTCTCGCTCAAAGCCGATTGTGGATTGTGGCTTGGGGCCGTAATCATGGCCTGGGAAAACTTTCGTCTCGGGCGGGAAAGCGGCCAGGCGCAACAGGCTATGATAGAGAGCGGCCGGATCGCTACCGGGGAAATCAGCTCGACCGCAGCGCGTCACAAAAAGAGTGTCGCCTGTAATCAGAGCTCCCGGTGGGTTAAAAACCAGGGAACCTGGCGTATGTCCCGGCGTATGCAGGACATCGACCGTGATTGCACCAATCTGCAACTTACTGCCTTCGCTCAATGCGATATCCGCCTTCGGCACATCGAGCAGGTTAGCGGCCAGCTTCGCACCCGTCAACCTGAGAACCTCGGCATTGCCGGCGATATGGTCAGGATGACCATGCGTGTTGGCCAACACCTGCAAAGACAACTCGCGGCTGCGAATGGCATTCAACAGACTCTCCGGCGACACACCGGGGTCGATACCAAGCGCCTTGCCCGTTTGCGGACAGACCACCAGGTAGGAGAAGTTATCGGTACCAATAATTGGCACCTGGACAATTTCCGGTATCATTTAAACCACTCATCAGCAGTGTATGGTTCGTTGCCGACCTTGCAGATTTCGCCGTCGATGACCTTGAAAAGGTCACCGGTTTTCTTGACATGCCACTCGTCCCCTTCCTCCGGAGGCAGGGGGAACTCACGGCTGCCGAGGTAAACATCTTTATTATCAAGCATGCCCCACCAGTCAAGAGAGCCGGTTTGCCAGAGGCGGGTTTTTAAGTTGAACGCCATAAATCATCTCCTTAGCATCAGGCCTGATAGTCCAACAGGCGGCTAATCATTCAGCGGATCCTCCCCCGTCTGCCACGACGGCAACACCCGATCGCTCAACTGGAAGTCCGGGCCGTCATGCTCAGTATATATAATGTAGACGTGCTCTTTCGGCAAGCCCCATCGTACCCCGAGTTCATTCATAATTGCCAGCGCCAGCCGGCGCTTCTGATCGGCGGTGCGCCCCAGCCGGATATCAGCGTTGAGAAACGCGATCTGTCCATCGTTACCGGCACGACCAAAGACTAGATCACCAGGCTGGTAGCAGCGGTAGGTTATGCCTATGTGATCCGTGCCAGTACTCATGATGGCTGCAAAATGGTCCCTGACCGCATCAGCAAAGGCTGCTTTTCCTGCACGCTCTGGCGTGAAATTAAGTTCAAACTGTAGATGTGGCATAGATTCCTCCCGTACTTGGAGTTCGATTCTAAGCATAGCAGAGCAGGGAAGATCAGCAATGGACAGTTGTGACAAGAAACCTTTCCACCTATAATGAATATTTAACATTGCCAAACTCAAGATGAGGGCAACTATGAAATTCGTCAAGATGCACGGTGCCGGCAACGATTACGTCTACGTTGACTGCTTCCGGCAGACCGTCAAGGATCCGGAGAGTCTGGCGCGCGAGGTCAGCGACCGGAATTTTGGTATCGGCGGCGACGGCCTGATCCTGATCGAACCGTCCAAAAAGGCTGATGTGAAGATGCGTATGTTCAATGCCGATGGCAGCGAAGCAGAGATGTGCGGCAACGGCGTCCGTTGCGTTGCCAAATATGCCTTCGACCACGGTCTGGTGGATCGCACCGAGATTACCATCGAAACCGGTGCCGGTGTCCTGCCACTGACGATGTATCCCAATGAGCGGGAACATATCGACAAGGTAAGAGTAAACATGGGCCCGCCGCGGTTGACCCGCGCCGACCTGCCAATGGTAGGGCCTGCCAATGAGCAGGTCATCAATATGGACCTGAAGATACTCGACCGCACCTTCCAGATCACCTGTGTCTCCATGGGCAACCCGCACTGCGTTATCTATGTCGATGATGTCGCCAACTTCTCTGTTAAGCGCTACGGCTACGCGATTGAAAACCACGAACTGTTCCCCAACCGCATCAACGTGGAATTTGTCGAAATCATCTCGCCAAATGAAGTCCGACAACGCACCTGGGAACGCGGTGCCGGTGAAACCCTGGCCTGCGGCACCGGTTCCTCAGCAGTCACAGTTGCTGGTGTACTGACCGGTCGCACCAAGGGCAAGCTTCTCAATCACCTGACCGGCGGTGACCTGGAGATGGAATGGGACGGCGAAAATGATGTCTTTATGACCGGCCCGGCTGTGGAAGTTTTCTCCGGGGAATATATTCCTCGATAATACTGACTTGTCAGAATTGTGAGTTTTAACGCCCGTTCGCTACGCTCACTCAAGACGCAAAGGGTAGCAAGGGCGCAAAGAGAACCATCTTCATTTAGGTTTAAAACAAAAAGCTATCTTTGTGTCTTTCTTTACACCTTTGCGTCTTTGCGTTACGCATTTTTCTTGTCGCTTATAACAGTGGGAACCATTCATGGATGTTCTGATCTTCGACCTCGACAACACACTTTACCCGGCAGAGAAGCAGCTTTTCAGTTTGATTGATGTGCGCATTAATCGCTACATGATTGAGATTGCCGGTATTCCGGCTCCGGAAGTTGACGCTTTACGACGCAAGTACTGGCGCTTGTACGGCGTCACTCTGCAAGGTCTGATCCGCCATCATGAAGTCGACCCTGAAGACTATCTGCTTTACGTCCATGATATCGACGTATGCTCTCGACTCACCCCTGACCTGGTTCTGCGTGAGACCCTGGCTAATCTGCCGCAGCGCAAGGCCATTTTCACCAATGGTTCGATCTGCCATGCCGATCGAGTCCTGTCGGCCCTCGGCATTCAGGATATGTTCGAAAAAGTCTACGACATTCGCATCGCAGCCTACCAGCCGAAACCTTACCCTGAACCCTACCACGCGGTCCTTGCCGAGCTGGGTTCAACAGCCGAGCGCTGCATCATGGTTGAAGATTCGCGCGACAACCTGCAGACCGCCAAGAAACTCGGCATGGGCACCATCCTGGTCGGCGACGGCCACACGCCTGATTTCGTTGACGTCCATCTCGATAATGCCCGCCAAATTCAAAGCGGCCTGAGTTTTTGGGAGAAAGCCTCATGAAACGCCTGCTCGGCGCACATGTCTCCGTTGCCGGTGGCCTCGACAAGGCCTTTGCACGTGGGATTGAGAGTGGATGCACAGCGTTGCAGATTTTCACCAAGAACGCCAATCGCTGGCAGGCCAAACCGATTTCAGATACAGAAGCCTCAGCTTTTCGCCAAGCCTGGCAGGAGAGCGGGATCGGTCCGGTCATGGCTCACGATGCCTACCTGATCAACCTGGCTTCACCGAAAGAAGATGTCTGGGAAAAATCAAAAAACGCCCTGCGCGACGAGCTGCTTCGCTGTGCGCAGCTCGGTGTCACCGGCCTGGTCATGCATCCTGGAGCACACCTTGGAACTGGCGAAGAAGCCGGGCTGGGGCGTATACGCGAAGCCTTTCAGGAAATTCTCCCGGAGCCCCCTCTGGAGGTACGTCTGCTTCTGGAAAACACTGCCGGCCAAGGCAGTTATCTCGGCGGCGACTTTACC
>PVMK01125639.1_pt1 | contig 29677 bp, 31 predicted proteins | sample 1853481 | NCBI WGS metagenome assembly PVMK01 (sample SAMN08533507, study PRJNA380276) | Marine sediment metagenome, whole genome shotgun sequencing project.
CCGTATTGTGGCGTCAGAACTGGCAAAATCATGATGCCTTTACCTTTCAAAATAAATCACTGCCGGACACAACGATTAATTATGCCTATTCATGGAACGTGAATCGTGTTTTTACTGATGAAGCAGTCGGCGGAAAGGGTGAATTCGACAGTGACTCACACTTTGTCAATCTAAAATATGACGGCTTTAACTACGCAAAACTTGAAGGTTATGCCTATCTTCTGGACTTTAGTAATTCACCAGCGAACTCCAACGAGACCTTTGGTCTGCGTGTCACTGGTGGCTATCCAGTTTCGAAAAAATGGAAGCTACTCTATGCTGGAGAGTATGCCTACCAGGAAGACTATGGAAGCAATACTACTAGCTTCGATGAAAACTATTATCTGGGTGAAGTTGGCGTCAAGTTTACACCGGGGAACGTCATCAGCTCAGTCGTTTTTAAGTTAGATTATGAAGTCCTGACAGGTAATGGCACCAGCTCCTTCCGCACACCACTGGCCACTGGTCATGCATTCCAGGGCTGGACGGATCGGTTTCTGACGACTCCCAGGGATGGTATCGAAGACTTCTATATAACTACAGTGATCGGTGCTTATGGAGCGAAGTTTATCGCTTCCTACCACATGATCGAGTCAGACAACCTGGGTTACGATTACGGTGATGAGCTTGATTTGTTGCTGGTGAAGACCTTCAAGGATCATTACACCTTCGGGGCTAAAATCGGTATTTATGATGCCGATACCAATGCAACAAATGTGGCTCGAAATCCGAGCCAGTCTGCTGATGTTACCAAGACCTGGTTCTGGGCCCAGGTTAAGTTTTAGGTCATAATCTTTTTCATCAATATAATGTTAACGATATATATTTTCTATATCTGAAATGGGAGAAATAAAAATGAAGCCAAATACAGGATTTGGAACAGTAAAGTGGGCGGTCGGATTGGCATGCCTGTCAGTGAGTTTCTTTTTGTCTGGCACAGTTTACGCCGCTGACAAGGACCACTCTAAAGACCCTGTGCGTGAGCTAACAGAGGCACAATTTGAAAGCTCAAAAGCACTTTATTTTCAACGCTGTGCGGGTTGTCATGGTGCACTGCGTAAGGGTGCCACCGGTAAGAGCCTTGAGCCGAAAAAGACCCGTAAAAAAGGCCAAAAACGGTTGGAAAAAATCATTGCACTTGGTACAGAGAAGGGTATGAATAACTTTGATGATATCTTTACCAAGGAAGAGATTAAAGATATGGCGACCTACATCCAGATGGAACCACCCGTTCCAGCTGAAATGTCTCTGGCTCTGATGAAGGACGCTGGCATACCTATATAGAACCTAAAGACTACCCAACGAAACCTGAACATGATTTAAACTGGGAGAATTTTTTCCTGGTTATCCTGCGTGATGAAGGCAAGATCGGGATTATTGATGGTGATACCAAAGAAGTCGTTACCAAGGTTGATACCGGTTACGCTATTCATGTTTTAAAGGAAAGTTCTGACGGTCGTTTCTGGTTCACCCAGGGACGTGATGGCAAGATGAGCAAGATCGACTTGTGGATGAGTCCTCCTAAGGTAGTGGCCGATGTACAGGTCGCTTATGATGCACGCGATGTCGCGGTATCACATTACGGGGAATGGAAAGACAAGTATGTTATTGGTGGGGCCTACTGGCCACCACACTTTGTCATCCTCGATGCCAAGACCATGGAGCCGTTGAAGGTTGTTTCAACACGTGGTGTTAATGTTGATGGGGTGTTTGTGAATGAAGCACGCGTTGCGGCCATATACAATACGCCTCATGCACCAACCTGGATTGTTGCCATCAAGGAATTGGGGCAACTCTGGCAGGTGGATTACAGTGATATAGACAACCTGCGTATTGAACAGATCAATAGTCATCTGTATTTACATGATGGTTTCTTTGATCCAACCCAGCGTTACTTCCAGATTGCCGCCAATGCTTCTAACAGGATGGAGATAATGGATTCGGTGGAACGTAAATTTGTCGCCTCCATTGAGACTGGCAAAAAGCCACATCCTGGCCCAGGCGCCAACTGGATTGATCCAAAGTGTGGCCCTGTTGCAGGTACAACGCATCTGGGTGAAGGCAAGATCACTGTCTGGGGTAATGATCCCAAGGATCATCCTGATAATGCCTGGAAAATTTGTTACTCGATTGAAACAGATGGTCCTGGATTGTTTATCCGTACACATCCTAACTCGGATTATGTCTGGGCCGATCAGACCAAGCACCCAGAGCCAGAAGTACAGCAGAGCGTTGTGGTGTTCGACAAGAAAACCCGTGAGATCGTTAAATTTATTCGGGTCACTGAATATCCCAAGGCAGTTGCGGTGCACCAGGAGTTTAATAAAGACGGTACCGAGGTCTGGGTCTCTGTCTGGGCACGCGGCAAAGGTGATCGCTCCAAGGGTGAAATCGTCATTTATGATGCTAAAACCCTGGAAGAAATAACCCGTATCAAGGGTCTGGAGACACCGACAGGTAAATTTAATGTTTACAATCGTGTACATCACGTGACGTAAATTGGTAAATTTATTGTAACTTAATGGTGTAATTCTTGAGAAAAGGGCATGAAATTGGTTTCATGCCCTTTTTTTTATAGAATACAATTGAGGTTAATCTGTTGGTTTTGAATTCATGAGCGCCATACTTGGAAGATAAAAAACAATGACACGACCAAATCAAAATTTAATTTCCAGATTTCTAAACCGAAAACTGGTTTTTGGTACCACTCTGGGTGTCGCTATCTTCTTCATGCTCATCGGTGTGATTTTATGGGGTGGTTTTAATACGGGAATGGAAGCCACGAATACGATGGAATTCTGTATCTCCTGTCATGAAATGGAAGAGAATGTCTATCAGGAATACAAAGGAACAATCCACGATTCAAATCGAAGTGGCGTCAGGGCCGGTTGCCCGGATTGCCATGTTCCTCGGCCCTGGTTTTATAAAATAAAACGTAAGCTCCAGGCAAGCAATGAACTAATACACAAAGCACTCGGTTCGATTGATACACCCGAGAAATTTGATGCCAAGCGTCTAGAGCTGGCTAAAAATGAATGGAAACGGATGAAGGCATCTGACTCCAGAGAGTGTAGAAACTGTCATGAAATATCTACTATGGATCCGGCAGCACAGAAGCCTCGTGCCCGTAAACAGCATTATAATGCGATGAAAATCGGTCAGACTTGTATTGACTGTCATAAAGGCATTGCACATAAAAAAGTCCATAAGCAGTTAACAGAAGAAGAAAAAGAAGAACTGGAGAAACCCAACCCTGATTTCATACGGCCTATTCCTGAGTCTTATGAGAAATTTATTAATGGATCAAAGAAAAAAGTGGCTGATGCAGTGCCGGCTGAAGTAGAAGTCGAAAAAGACGAAGCCGTAACAGAAGAAACCGTAAAGTCTGCTCCCACAACCGCAACGGCAGACTCGTCAGGAATTGACTGGGGAAAAGCACCAGAACGCTTAATCAATATCTTTTATCCGGGACAATCCTCAATGGACTGGTCATTGAGTAAAAATCATAGTGGTAAACGTGCCTTTAACTCCGGGGATCGTTGTTTCGACTGTCACGATGAAGAAACTATTGACATGGGTGAATTGATCGTCTCTGGCGAGCATGAGTATCTACCAGAGACAGAAACGGTAATACCCGATAAACGTGGCAGCATCCCGGTTAGCGTACGCGCAAGCCATGACGGCGAATACCTGACCATGCGTTTCCAGTTTCCGGAAACCGGACATACACCTGCTCCATTTGTTGATGGTGGCAAGATGGATCCTGAAAACCAGATTAAATTTGCCATCATGCTAGCAACCGATGATGTTACCTATGCTGACCGGGCCGGTTGCTGGGGAACCTGTCATCATGATGCCAAAGAGATGCCCCATGCTCCCTCAGCAGAAGATTTAGCGGCAAGTGGTTTGTCGATAAATCTGGAAAATGGTGTGGGTAAATATATCACTGAGAGTCGTACCGAGATTGAGGTCAAGGGTCGCCGTGGCAAGAAACTAGGTGGTTGGGATAAACTCAAGGAAGAAGCCGAGATTAATGCTGAATTGGAAGCCGGTCATTTCATGGACCTGATCCGTTATCAGCTTGGCACTGGTAAAATTGAGGATGGTTATATCCTCGAACAACGTTATATGGAGGGTGGTCAGGGTGCTGAATTCACATCCAGCTTGTCCGATGGTGTATGGACTGTCTTGATGAAACGCAAACTTGAATCTGACAAGCCCGGTGATCTCAGCCTGTCACTGGATCAGGTTTATAATCTGGGTTTTGCAATTCATGACGATTACACTAGTGGGCGTTTTCATCATGTATCCCTGGGCTACAAGCTGGGTTTTGATAATGACGAAGTCGAGATCAATGCGGTAAAACAATAATATTATGGTTAGTTTGAGTATTTTCTGCTTTCAGTGAGTCATACTTAGAGGGCACACAAAAATGAAGGATAAGAAAATGAATATTAAACTAATAATCAAAGCCGGGCTTTTTATAAGTCTTTCTTTTGGCACTGTTTCTGTATTTGCGGAAACAGTAATAATTGAAATTAGAGATGACCTGTATGGAACCCAGCAACCACTGACAGTAAAAGTGGGCACCACGGTCAAATGGGTGAACATGGAGAAACGTCAATATCACAGCGTCTGGTTTGAGGCTGAAGGTTTTGAAGAAGCCGACTATATTTTTCCGGAAGAAACCTGGGAAAGGACATTCGACAAACCTGGAGTCTATCCTTATCACTGTGAACCTCACGAAGGAATGAGTGGAACGATCATTGTTGAATAAATAACATTGAATAGATAATACTGAATTACCAGAGAATCTTTAGTGGGTGATTCTTTTAACTTAACTAAAGATTAAAAGTAAATTATGGATAGATTAGTAAAATTATTATTTATTTCGTTTGCATTATTAAATGTAAACAATGTTATTGCGGAGGCGCAACTGACGGGATATCTCAGTACAAATTTCGGTATGTCATCAGAAGAAGTACGTGCCGTATTTGAAAAAGATGGTGTGGTTTTTTCAAATAGCGAAACCACCGATGGCGATCACCTGATCTTTGCCAAACGAAAACAAAACTGGATAACCACCGAGTTGCTTTATGTCTTTCCTGCGAGTTCAGATCGCCTTGCATTAATCATTGAAATATTTCCCGGATTACTGGATACCGCTCCTGTTCGTAAGGAATTGGCAGACGAACTGGGTGAGCCATCTTCCGATAAATACCCTGAGTCTGTGCTTGGCAAAATGCAGGAATCTAATATGATTCCGGCCGGGGTAAAGCAACTTGTTGTCTGGAATATAACTGCGGATGGAACTGATCGCGAAGCACGGGTAATGGGATTAGATAAATATGTGCGCGTTGAATATATCGACAACGATCTGATGGCGGGCAAATGATGTTAAGCAAATCATTGATAAATAACATTTTTATCCAGGCATTAGTTTTTCCATGTACTGTGTTTGCAACAGATATTTCAGATAATCGTCAACAGGAGCTAATACATTTAATAAAACATGATTGTGGTTCCTGTCATGGAATGACATTGAATGGTGGTCTGGGCTCCCCCCTGACTGCAGAAAAGCTCGAGGGTAAATCACCCGAGGCACTGTCCAGCATCATCTTGAATGGTGTTGCAGGGACACCTATGCCTCCCTGGAAGGGAATTCTTGATAAGCAGGAAGTGGCCTGGATGGTAAAACAACTCAAAGGCGGAACATTGGGAAATAATTAATGTATTTCACAGCGACAAGCAAAATATTTTTATTATTCAGTTTACTGCTGACTTTTAATGTTCATGCAGGACTAATGGGGACCGGTGATCTCGGAATTATCATTGAACGTGCCATTGGTCAGGTCAAATTGATCAATACCAGTAAACGTATCGCTATTGGCAGCATTGATGGTTTAGGTGATCTTTCACATGCATCGGTCGTCTTTTCACGTGATGCACGGTATGCATTTGTATTTGGTCGGGATGGAGGTTTAACCAAGATTGATTTGCTGACCAGCAAGATAAGTAAACGCATTATTCAAGCCGGAAATAGTATCGGTGGTGCGATCTCACAGGACGGTAGGTTTGTTGCTGTATCAAATTATGAGCCGGGTGGTGTTCGAATATTTGATAGTGAAACACTCGAACCAGTTCTGGATATTCCTGCCAGTTATGGGCAGGGTTCCAGTTCAAAATTATCCAAGGTTGTCGGTCTGGTTGATGCTCCTGGACAGAAATTTATCTTCAGTCTCTATGATGCGGGTGAAATATGGCTTGTTGATATTAACAATCCAGATGAACCGATCATCAGGAAATTCAGGGATGTTGGCTTACAGCCCTATGATGCACTTATTACACCTGATGGTCGTTACTACATAGCAGGTCTGTACGGTGAGAATGGCCTGGCTATTCTTGACCTGTGGCATGTTGAAAAAGGCATCAAGAAGGTTCTGAACGATTACGGTCGTGATGATGAAAAATTACCTGTTTATAAAATGCCTCACCTTGAAGGATGGGCCCAGGCGGGAAATTATCTTTTTGTCCCGGCGATAGGCGAACATGCTGTCATCGTTATTGACCCGGATGACTGGCAGGAAGTAACGCGAATAAAAACCTATGGTCAACCGGTGTTTGCCATCGCCAGACCAGACGGACGGCAGGTATGGGTGAATTTTGCCTTTCCGAAGAATGATCATCTACAGATTATCGATGTCGCCAAAATGGAAATTATAAAAGAACTCGTTCCCGGGAAAGCTGTTTTGCATATGGAATTTACGCCACGTGGTGAAGAAGTATGGGTGTCCGTACGCGATGAAGATCGCGTCAATATTTACGATACAGATACTTTCGAGAATATTGCACAAATTTCTGTAGATAAACCCAGTGGCATCTTCTTTACCCACCGGGCACACAAGATAGGTCTGTAACAGGTGGAGGATATCAAAATGTCACAACAGGATACTGACTATAAAATATCTGAATATGATTCCTATTCATATCTTGAACAATGTTTGCTGAATGATTTTCAACATAACTTCCCACTTTCTTCACAACCATTCCATGACATTGCTGAACGTCTGGATGTTGAAGCCGGGTTAGTAATAGAGGCATTTGAAAAATTACAATCCTCTGGTGCTATCAGCCGTGTTGGCCCGGTCATTAAACCGAATTCTATCGGCAACAGTATCCTTGCCGCATTAAAAGTTCCGGATGATAAACTCATTGAGACAGCAGGCATGATTAATGCCTATCCTGAGGTCAATCATAATTATGAACGTGAACATCACTTTAATCTCTGGTTTGTTATTACTGCAGTCGATAAAATCCGACTCGACTTTATTTTAGATGACATTGAACAAAGCACTGGATATCCACTGTTACGTTTGCCATTACTTGATGCCTATCATATCGACCTGGGGTTTGACCTGAAATGCAACTAGTGCTGGATAATAATAGTACGACAAACGTATCTGTACTTGATGATGCAGATCAACAGCTGATCGCCAGGATTCAGAATGGTTTGCCTATCTCGGACCATCCCTATGCTGAAATTGCGGAACAGCTTGGACTTACCGAAGAAGAAATTATCACAAGGATTTCAAGTCTATTGGATAAAGGCTTGATCAAACGCTTTGGTGTTGTGGTACGTCATCACGAATTGGGCTATCAGGAAAATGCCATGGTTGTCTGGGATGTCCCTGACGAACAGGTGCATGATATTGCCCATCAGATCAAACCCTACCCGTTTATTACACTTTGTTATAGACGTTCACGGCAGTTGCCTGAATGGCGTTACAACCTGTATTGCATGATCCATGGCAAGTCGCGTATCAATGTCATGCAACTGCTGGAGAAAATGGTCAGTGAACACAACTGGCATGGTATTCCACGCGAGGTATTATTCAGCAAACGAAGATTTAAACAACGTGCTGCAAACTATATGTCACATGCTGGATGTAAATAAATGCATGAGGTAGATCGAAAAATTATTAATCATCTACAGGACAACTTTCCTGTGTGTGAACGACCTTTTGCCAGGTTGGCTGAGCAGTTAAACATGGAAGAAAAAGAGTTGTTGCAGCGCGTCCAGTCATTACTTGATGACGGGACTTTAAGCCGGTTTGGGCCAATGTATAATATTGAAATGCTTGGTGGTGTTTATTGCCTGGTTGCCATGAGCATCCCTGAGCAGGATCTTGAGCAGGTGGTTAAGAAAATTAATACATATCCTGAAGTTGCACATAATTACGAACGTGAACATGAATTTAATGTCTGGTTTGTTCTGGCAGCGGAAAACAAGGCGCAATTGAAAAATATACTTAAAGATATTGAAAAACAAACAGGCTATCCGACATATGATATGCCAAAGCTTGATGAATATTTTGTTGGATTAAAATTTGATGCCTGACACAATCAGTCCTGTACTGGATCAAATTGATCGAACCATCATAGAGGCAACTCAGGCCGGGTTTCCCGTGACACTTAATCCATATCATACGATTGCGGCCCAACTCGATCTTGATCCGGAACTTGTTATGAAAAAAATCAGTAATATGCAAGAACGGGGAATTATAAGACGGATTGGAGTTGTACCTAATCATTATCGACTGGGTTATCGTGCCAATGGCATGACTGTCTGGGATGTGGCAGATGAAAAAATAAACGAATTTGGTCATAGAATAGGGGCCCTGGATTTTGTCAGTCATTGCTACCATCGCCCACGCCACTTGCCTGACTGGCCGTATAATCTGTTTGCGATGGTTCATGCACGTGATCGGGAAACTACAGATAATTACATCAAGGAAATTGCAAATATTCTGGGTGATGCAAACAGGCAACATACTGTCTTATACAGTACACGTATATTGAAAAAAACGGGAATGCGGATTCAAAATTCGCAACAAGGCTAAAACCTGGAAACCACAGTTAACCGGCACTAAATTAGAATGATGAAGAGTAATTCAAACGTTTATAAAATATCAGGTGCTTACTCGGCGGGTAAGTCTGCCTACGTATTTGATTGCACGTTTTTCAGGCTCATTTGCTTGACAGCAACAACCTTGCGTAGAATTACTATGCTCGGTTGTTTAGTCGGCACAACTGAACCCAAAAAACGCACACTCAAACACGTCCAACTGAGGTTTACAGGTTAACTATGTTTCGTATCAGACAGTATATGGAGGAAGTTAATAATCCGACGCCGATTGGTCCTGCAAGGAAACCCCCGGGACCTGTTGTTATCTGGAACCTGATCCGTCGGTGTAACCTCACCTGTAAGCATTGCTACTCTATTTCGGCTGATCACAATTTTCCGAATGAACTTGGCACTGATGAGATATTTAATGTCATGGATGATCTCAAGGCCTTTCATGTACCGGTACTGATACTCTCTGGAGGAGAACCTCTATTACACCCTGATATATTCAAGATCTCCAGGAGAGCCAAGGACATGGGCTTTTATGTAGGCTTATCAACAAATGGTACGCTTATCAACGAGGAGAACATCGGCCAAATTGTAGAAATGGATTATGATTATGTGGGTATCAGTCTCGATGGACTGAAGGATACTCATGATAAATTTCGTCGTAAACAGGGTGCATTTGACGCCTCATTACATGCTGCCCGCCTGTGTCGTGACGCAGATCTGAAGATTGGTCTCAGGTTTACCCTGACACAGGACAACGCAAAGGATTTGCCGGCATTAATAAAGTTGATACGTGATGAAAAAATAGATAAATTTTACCTGTCGCATCTTAACTATGCAGGCAGAGGAAATAGAAACAGAAAGGACGATGCTACCTTTCAGATGACCAGAGATGCACTCGATCTGATCTTTGAAACCTGTTGGCAGGATATTCAGGAAGGCAACAAAATTGAATACGTATCCGGCAATAATGATGCCGATGGTGTTTACCTGCTTCACTGGGTAGAAAAAAACCATCCTGAAATGGCAGAGCATATAAAAGCCAGGCTACAACAATGGGGTGGCAACAGTTCTGGTGTTAATGTCGCTAATATAGATAATCTGGGAGATGTGCATCCTGACACCTACTGGTGGCATTATAGCCTTGGTAATGTCAAACAGCGGCCTTTCTCAGAGATTTGGATGGACACCAGCGATCCCGTCATGAAGGAATTAAAAAGTAGTCCACGTAATATTTCAGGGCGCTGTCATGATTGCAGTTTCTTCGACATATGTGGCGGTAATACCCGTATACGTGCAATGCAATTAACTGGTGATCTCTGGTCAGAGGATCCGGGTTGTTACCTGACTGATGATGAAATCGGCATAGCTGCGATTTCATCTGACGAATCTACAAGCCAGCATGAAGTCGCATTGCCATAAAATAATTTTTGCCTTTATCTTACTCATATCTTTTGCAGGCACATCATCTGCCGGCGAAGATATAGCAGTCTCTCGACTATATTCACAGCACTGCGCAAGTTGTCATGGTATAGATCGCCTCGGTGGAACGGGGCCGGCCCTGTTGCCGCAAAATTTGAAGCGGACAAAAAAAGACAAGGCATTTGCCACTATAATGTCTGGATTACCTGCCACGCAAATGGCCGCTTTTGATCAAAAACTCGATAAAGAACAAATTAATAAACTGGTTGAATATATATATACCCCTTTGGCAGAAGTACCAGCCTGGGATATTGAGCAAATAAAAGAAAGTCATATTATTCACTACCAGCCTGATGAACTGGGAAAGACACCGGTCTATGATGCCGATCCATTAAACCTGTTTATCGTTGTTGAAACGGGTGACCATCATGCAACCATTCTTGATGGTGATCGCTTTGAACCAATTCATCGTTTTAAAACAAGACATGCATTACATGGTGGACCAAAATATTCACCTGATGGGCGGTATGTCTACCTGGCCTCCAGGGATGGCTGGATTTCCAAATTTGATATGTATAATCTGAAAACAGTGGCAGAAATACGGGCAGGGATAAACACTCGTAATATTGCTACTTCCAGTGATGGCCGTTACGTTATGGTGGCAAATTATCTACCCCATACCCTGGTTGTCCTCGATGCAAATGATCTTTCTTTCATCAAAATAATTCCGGTAAAAGATCTTTCTGGAAACAGTTCACGTGTCAGTGCTGTTTATGATGCAGGCCCTCGCAATAGTTTTATCGCCGCTTTAAAAGACATCCCCGAAGTATGGGAAATCTCGTATTCTGATAATCCTCCTTATTATGGCTGGGTCCATGATTATCGCGATGAAGGCCCACCGGAACAGGAACCATTTCCAGTACGTCGTATAGAACTGGATGATTATCTGGATGATTTCTTTTTTGATCAGAAGTATGAATATCTGATCGGTGCCGCACGAAACTCAAAGAACGGTCAGGTTGTCGATCTGGTTCTGGGAGCAAAAGACTCAGAGATTGATCTGCCAGGTCTGCCCCACATGGGCTCTGGTATCACCTGGAAGTATCAGGGCAGGATGGTGCTTGCTACGCCAAACCTGAAAGATGGTGTGGTTAGTGTGATTGATATGACTGACTGGAAAACCATCAAGCGCATTGAGACACTGGGTCCGGGTTTCTTCATGCGTAGCCATGAAAATACACCCTATGCCTGGGTTGATGTGTTTTTTGGCCCCCATCGCGATGTCATGCATGTCATCGACAAGAATACGCTGGAAATTGTAAAAACCTTGCGTCCGGTGCCAGGCAAAACGGCTGCACATGTAGAATTTACCAGGGATGGTCGTTACGCATTACTGAGCATTTGGGAAAATGATGGTGCCATAGTGGTTTACGATGCCCAGACACTTGAAGAGGTCAAGCGTATCCCTATGAACAAACCTTCTGGCAAAGTATAACGTTTATAACAAAATCACACGATCAAGCGGCACCAGCCATTAGCTATTCAGGCTGTTCCTGTGGCATGTAATAAAGCTATTTGTGTCATGATAAATATCTGAAAATAGATATACAGATCGCTCTGCTTTATACTGCATAAATAAACGAAAAGGTGATGGTGATGCGTTGGTCTGTTTTCATTGTTATTCAGTGCCTGATTATTTTCATAATCATCGGTATTACTTATATGCATCAAGATCATGTGATTGCACTGAAAGAGCCACCGGAATCAATTGCACAATGGTATAAACCACAAAACAAACGTCAGGTATGGTTGCATACCATGTTTAAGCTGCGACGTGAAATCCTGGCGATTGAGATTTATGCAAAAATGCAGGATCAGGAAAATCTGCAAGAATGGGTAACAAAATTAAATGAGGATTACCATAAAATTGCAGAGATGGTGCCCGAATGGAACAAAAAGCTGGATTTAATCTCCATTGGCGAGATACAAAAAAGTGTTAAAGAAAAACGCTATAACGATATCACTCATGCTTTGGACGAGCTGGATAAGAGTTGTCAGTCATGCCATACGGATTTTCGTGCAGTGACAGCAACCATATATCGTGCGCCTGATTTCTCAGATATGAAGATTGATGGTTCAGTAACATTAATTTCGCATATGCGCACAATGAGTAAACAGGTGAACAGAATCAAGATTGCCTTTGTTGATGGTAGACAGGATGCAGCGCTATCAGCCTTGTTGGAACTGGAAAAAGGCATGAACAGTCTGGGTGGTATCTGTGTCAGTTGCCATAAAAAAACCAGGAAAGAATACCCGGATCAGCAAATGACTCAAACTATGGCAATTCTTGAGCAAAGTCTTAAAACAGGTTCCTTACAGGAGCAGGGCAAGGCTTTGGGTACATTGGCGGTTATGGTTTGTGCTGAGTGCCACGGTACCCATCGTTTGTCTTATGATACAAAGAAACTTCTTGGTAAAAAGAAGGGCTGGAGCGAACTTCTCAAACACTCTTTTTGAGATAGTAAATCAGATTTAATATTACAGGTGTTTTATGAAAATGATGCGCCGATAACTAAAGGTTTTTGCTTGTATATGATTACTTCTTTTATTACGAAAGTTATCTGGTTTTGAAATTAAGTATTTTGTCACATTGCCAATATTGAGATACTGATTATAGCCAACTCATTTATGATGATTGTTTCTCATTGATCAATTGCCGAATTTTTGTGACAAATTCATCTCCGGGTGTACCTGTATAGCCAATACTTCGTGTTTTGCCTTGCTTATCGATTAGGTAGATCATGACGCTGTGGTTAAAAAGTGTTGTTTTATCTGTTTTGCCAGATTCAACTTCTTTTTGATTAATACGACGTACATACTTTGTTTCAACACCCTGCAAAGTAGAAATGGCCTGGTATTGTGCCTGATAAAGTGACACGATTCTGTCCACCTGTTTTTGTGTTCCAGTTAACCCAATAAAATCCTTGTTGAAATATTCCAGGAATGCTTTCAGGTGTTCAGGAGTGTCATATTCAGGATTCACAGTTGTAAACACAACGCGCACATCTTGCTGTTCTTCTGTTGATAATGTTTTATAGACCATTTTTAAGTAACCCAATGTGAATGGGCAAATATCTGCACAATTAGTATAGCCAAAGGCAAGTAGCACAACCTTGCCTTTGTAACTATCAAATTCAATTTCATTTCCATCAGTATTTATGGCCGTAAAGTTTCCTCCGACGCCACTTAAGATGGGTAATTCATCAGCAAAAGAAACGTCTGCCATAGTCAGCAAACTTGCCAGACTTAATACAAATATTTTTTTCAACATAGTAATTTTTGCCATGGTTGCAGATCAGGGAGCAGATGTTTTTCTTTAATAGAAAGCACAACCCATGAGCCATCCTCTAGTACTTTGTATTGAATTACCTGATTAATTTTCGCTATAGCGGGGATACCGCTCGGATCTGTTCCTTTCCAGTCAATGATAATATCCAGTTCAAAATGATGGGGTTTGTCCTCTACCATTTTTGTTGTTACAGAGCGTAATAGGTGGCCGCCTTTTCCCATGTATTGATTACGTTTTGGTAATGAGGAAGCCACTTTTTCATCCAGCTCGAAGTCACCAATATTTACCGAGTAGAATGCCCTGTCAAGCCAGTAATCTATGTTGATACGTGAACCCATGGCTTTAACTCCATCCATATATGCCAGCCATGCATATGCAAATTCCCGGCTTTTGTAATAATGACGCTTGAATGTTGCTATCTGACTGGTGTCACTCGTACTTTTTTCTATATGGGAGGTGAGCCTCGTGATTTGTATTATTTCCGACTTACTTGAATCTGATGTTTGAAATAAAAATATCTCATGAAACAGTTTGTTCTGAGGTGTACCGGATTGCATGTATGTCATCAATACATCTACTTCAAACTGGTATTGACCAGTGGAATCCTGCTTTTTCATATCAGCACTCATAATTTGAATGCCAATGATCCTTTCAGGATAAACAGTTCGATAATCATTCCATGATTGATCGACTAATGTGAATCTAATGTTCGTAACATTGGCCTGTTGTTCTCCAGTCTGAGTATTCTTTGTTGTGATCAGACTTCCATACCAGTTCATCAGGGTGGATGCTATCGAATTCAGCGAAACTGCATATTCAATACGTTCATCCGTTTTACTATCTTCTGAATAAGATGCCGGGGAAGCAAAAGCTTCCCCGGACATAGTTGCGCTGTGAAGCACAGCAAGCAATAAGATAAACCTTACATATTTTTGGCTATACATTTTGTTAGCCATTACACCTTTTGTTACTTAATAGGTCGTGGTGACTCAAGCTGTTCCATTAGTTCATTATTCCATTTACCCTCAACCGAGACATGCGCTGCAGCACCCAACATAATGGCTTCTATCAGGTTATGGTTAACATAGGCGTAAATGCCAGGTTGTTTGAAGGTATACATTGCTGCCACAGCTTCGCCACCGTTAATTGACCATGTTTCTCGATCAACCGTGGGTGTGTTAGCGAATGAACCGCCAGGCCAAACAAGGTCGCCATGACCACCGATTAAGTGTACACGTGAATCTCGATTTGCCTGAGAGTGAATGAATAAAACGGTTTCACCTACCTTGGCCTGCATCGCATTCTCACCCGTCAGGGCACCAACTTTACCATTAAAAGTAATATGAGTAGGGATCAGCCCTGTCATGACCTTCATCGTATCACCCATGGCTTCCGCAGGTGAACCATAACGTTTATACTGGCCTGTAGCATCATCTCTAGGAACATACCAGTCTTGCTCACCAATATAATAAGCACGGTCATACTTAACCGGTTTACCTTCTGCATCTTTCAATCCATCACGTGGTAACACCATAATGGCACCGTTCATCCCGGAAACAACATGAAAAGGAATCATTGTTCCTCCTGGTGCACAGTGATAAATAAAAGTTCCAGTTCGATCTGCTTTCCAACGAATTTTTACCTGTTGTCCAGGTGCTACATGCGTTAATGCTCCAGCACCCAATGCACCAGTTGACGCATGGAAATCGATGTTGTGCACAAAAGTACTGGATGTTGGGTTTTTAAGTGTCAACTCAACCTGATCTCCTTCATGTACAACGATCATGGGGCCAGGATTACTGCCATTAAAGGTCATCGCCTGTACAAATACATTAGGAGCAATTTCTATTTCCTTTTCTACAACTGTGAGCTCTATCTCTACAATCTTTGGCCCACCTTTTGCGACCTGATCGTGTGCTGGCAGAAACGGAGGCGTAACGAGCTTCTGTTTGACCCGTTCCATACCTTCGATATTAGACTGTACGCCAACTTCAAATCCTTCCAGTCCGCCTTCCGCGAAAACAGGAGATGAGAATCCTGCAATTGCTACTACTACGAGTAATAATTTTATAAAATATCCCAGTGAATTTTTCATGTTTTACCTCATTATGTTAGTGAAAATAAAGATACACATTGATTACTTTTCGTCTAACGTTTAAAGAAGGTCTTTATTATTTTTTGAATTCAGTTGTTGTCCACGATGGAGACCATGGGGTGATAACCTGTTTGTTCAATTCAAAATATTGGCAATGACACCACACTTCATAAGACCATTTCTACATGAGTGATGTTAACTATTTAAAATAATAGTATTTTGATCTAAATCAATGAAGGTACGATTTGGATATAAAATTAAGGCAGCTGGACCAGTGCTATTAATTTCATCTAGTCGATCTGTGACAGGAAAGGTAAAGAGAAGAAAAGGAAGAAGGGTGATTGTATACCAACCTTCTTCCTTTCATTATTGACTAATATTACAGGCCACTAAAATAAGCTGCCAGGTTATCAATGTCCTCATCGCTTAATGGTGCTGCCATAGGTGACATCATCGGATCTTTACGAGAACCATCTTTAAATGCCTTTAATTGTTTTTTAATATAACCCTGTTTTTGTCCTGCAAGGTTTGGCCAGATATCATTGGCACTAACTCCTTCCGCACCATGACATATGGCACAAGATGTAGCTTTGGATTTCCCCGCAGCAGCATCGCCAGCAGCATAGGATGCCAATGGCATACTAATCAGTGTTGCCAATAATAATAAAGATCTAACTTTAACCATGTTACTACCTCCTGATTATGAAAAATATTAGTGATGTAAAAACCTGTGCATTCTTGCGTCTTTTGTACTGAAGTGCCTGACAAACCAGTCGTTCAATCGGTCTGCAAATTCTTCTTCATCCAGCCTGGTATCATCCGCATATTCATCCATGATATCCATGATGCTATCCAAAAGTAGTTCATGGTCTTCCTTGTGATCCTCGTACTCATCATATTGTAAATCTCTCATCACTTTTTCTTCCAGAGCAAAATGTGCCGAGATTTTTGCAAAGATTTCTTCCAGACAATCCATAACAGCCATAGCCGAGTCTTCTTTCTTTGTTTCAGCATATAGTTCGTTGATCAATTCGATCAATTCCTGGTGTTCAAAATCAACCTCTTCAATACCGATTTTGAATTCGTCACGCCATTCAACTAAAGTCATTGCATTCATCTCACTGATAATAAAAGCCACCCAGTTCTTTACGAAAATCTATCACGAAAAGCTCTCTTTGGGTTAAGGCTAAAGGATACATTGCTCTCAAAATCAAAACCATCTTGCCGATGACTGTCTCTGAGTTTTGCAACTATCTGGTGCTGACCGGGCTTTAACAGGGATGCTTTCATAAACGGAAGCAGATCCATCTTTTGACAGGCCCGTTGGATTATATGATTTACTTAACAGGGTATTGCCATCCATGATGACTTCAACATGTAGTGGCAGCCTTTCTCTTGGACAATCCATAGGTCGGCGCATATTGGGTGCCAGGGCTGCTATCTCTTCCGCTGTGAAACGTCGACATTCTTCTTTATGTTCGGCGGCATGGCTAAAGCTCACCATAATCAATGCCATTTCCGGATCATGGTAGGTATAACTGGGAGAGTTAGAAAAATATGCAAGTCCAACCGCAAATAGTGTGAACGCAGCAATCTGGCCAAATATATAACGTATCTCAGGCATTGGATCGCTCACTATTTTCTGTTGCATTATCCCTGTCTTCGGCCTGTTCTGCTGCCAGCTTGCTCAAACCTGCGCGGAATTCTGACAATTTTCTGAAAAATTCTTTGCGCCGGGTAAGCCCTGCCCAGAATTTTCCAATTCGTTCCTGATTTACACGCTGACGTATGCGAGGATCTCGTTCACCTGCTAATCGTGCATCGGTCCACTTGATGCCCAGGCGATAGTTGCAATCACCTTCACGACAACCCGTCAGGAAGACACCATCGGCCAGTTTTCTTGATAGAACGAAATCAATAAATGAAGGTGGCAGCATACCTATACATGGCATTGTGACAACACCGACATTTGTATCAGCCATTGCTGAAGGATCCAGGCTGTGATCACACCCGTATACAATGACCCTGTCACTACCGGTCAGGTTATTTGATGCGGCAATAGTTTTCTCTCTCAATTCCTTAATTCTGTCTTCTGGTAGTTCTATACCCGGTGATAATTCAGATTTGGTCCTGAATGGTGTTGCCGTTGGACAGGAGCCGACACAGATACCACAACTGGTGCAATGGTTACTATCAACAACTGCTTCATGTGTATATACACTGCCATCACTACGTGGTTCCATGTCAATCGCACTGAAAGGACAATCTGCAGCACATCGACTACAGCCATTGCAATTATCAAGATTGACGACCGCAACTAGCTCACGTTTGCCCGGCGGCATCCACGGCATCATCATCAATAATGCTGTTGCTCCAACAAGAACGATCCAGACCGTTATCCCCGAAACATCGTTCAGGAAGGGATAGACAGGCATATAAAACCAGTCAAGATTAACGGTGGTAGGCACAATGTTTAAATCTGCAGCAGGCTGGCTCACTGCCGGTTTTATGAAGGAGAGTATTAATAACATGCTGAATGTCCCTATAGCGAGCCCCTTTGGCGGGTTAACTTTGGGTGAGGCATGTCTCTGGATGTGGATCCACATAATAAATAACAGGAACAAGGGTAGTGCAATGTGCATAAAGACCATTAATGTAAAAAATCGGCCGGTCAACTTTTCATCTGATAGAAAATTACGTGCAATGGATTCGCCAAAAAATGGAAGAGAATCAAATAATTCAGCTGTGGCAATGGCAATATATTGTGCAAGTTGGTCCCACACCATCCAGTAACCTGAAATACCAGCAGCAAAGACCAACCAGAGCATGGGCACTCCGGTAAACCAGGCAAACCAGCGTGAACTTCGAAACCGGTCCATGGCAAATTCACGCAACAGATGCACCATCATCATCACCACCAGGGCATCAGAGGCATATCGGTGCAGACTGCGCATGACGCCTCCGGCATACCATTGTTCATGGGTCAGGTATTCCAGAGATTTATATGCCTGGGTAACGCCCGTGTCGAAAAAGATATACAGATATATGCCGCTGATGACGACAATCCAGTAGTAGAACCAGCCAAGTGCACCCAATTGATAAAAGGGGTTCCACTTTGCTCCAAAAACAACATCGAACCAGTCTTCAACATATTCAAAGCCTGTTCTTAATAATCTTTTCAGTGCCAGCATGTTTTATATTGATCCATTGTTTTTATTATTCTTACGCCATTCACGTACTATAAATGTAGCAATCGCACCAAGTATGATGATGCCCAGGATTAATCCAATAAAAATTGAATAGTCAAATTCATAACGACCAGTGCGAGGGTCATAAATCGTACAAAATAGACGAATATTATTTATCCAACCGGTCACCATCCTTGCTTCAGTGCGATTACCAAAGAGAAGTTCTTTCAGTGGTTCAATCAGGATTGGGGGGTCATAATTCACCCCATAAACCTGTCTGTATACCTTTCCTTTGGCATCAAGCAGGGTTATCTGTGACAGATGGTCAAATCCCTTGGCTGATTCAAAAAAAATAAAACCCACATCATTACTGAAGGCCTCAATAGTGTCCTTGTCCGTACTCAGAAAATCCCATCCTGAGAGATTAATATTTCTTTCCCGGGCATACAGGCGCATACGCTCCGGACTGTCTACAGCAGTATCAAAGCCTACTGTCATGACTGAAAAACTTTCTTCACCCAAAGCCTCTCGGGCAATCTTTACCACCTCGGCAAGATGGTTGGTCAAGGTCGGACAGATATGATGACAACTGGTATAGATCAAGCTGACGATTAACGGCTTACCCCGATACTGTGTAATATCGATTGGCTGCTTGTCCTGATTTATAAATTTATAACTATCTATCGTCCTGTCTATTGCTGCCTGACTAAATTTTAGGGCTTTGTCGTTATCGTATTTATCTTCGGTAAGGTCATCATGACTTGCTGACAGGACTTCAAAATGAAAGAGAAATAAAAAAACAAAACCAATTATTGTTAAAAATGAAAAGTTGATTGATTTTTTCCCGTCCGGATATGTTGTTTTAACTAAGTAAAATGACACACGATTTCCAGATTAATTAAGTAATTAGCTTATTGTATCCATACCTTCAAAAGGAAACAGGACTATTTTCCATGTTTCTGGCGCTACTCCGGGCGTAATTAGTGAGGCAGTACCTCACTAATTACGCCCGGATATTTATTATTAAGATATTTGACTTAGCGTAGTGGCCAGACCTCAGCGAGGTATTTCCAGTTCACATAGTAATAAAGCACAAAGGTCGTGAAAAAGACCGCGACCAGGGCTATGGTTCCCGGGATAGCTGGATGCTTGGCGCTACCATATTCAGAAACTACGGCTGCTGCTGGTTCAGCCTTTACTTCTTCAGTGCTACCAGGAATTTTCTTACCAAACAGCAGCGAACCGACCACCACGACGATGAAGATAGCACCTCCGACACCTGCCAAAAGTGCACTCATGCCATTCAGGCCCATCATCAGATTGGCTGCGCCTGGAAAATCATAAGGAAGTACAGCATCTGCCTGGGAGATATCCCAATGACGACGTGGTACGCCCAGAGTCCCCGCACCCATCATAAAGAGTGAAATACCAGCAACTCCCAGTCCAAAGATATAGGGTTGCACCTTGGCCCAGCCGGGCAAGATCAATTCACGCTGAAAGATCATTGGTACCAGCAGATAGGTCACCGCCATAAAGGCAAGTGTGGTTCCAGCGACTACAGTCGCATGGAAATGACCGGGAACATAGATAGTGTTATGGATAATCAGGCTGATCTGTTCTGTACCCATCACTACCCCTGAGATACCTCCCAGGAAACCGAACAGGATCAGCGAGATAAACATCCCGGAAAATGCAGGATTCCCCCAGGGGCACTTGCGTAACCATTCAAAAAGACCATTGGTATAACCTTTTGCTCGCTGTGCCGCTTCTATAGAACCCGGTACTGTCATGCCATGTATCATGCTACCGAGTACCGCCAGATAGATTGCATAGCTGGTATTAAAGATTTTAAATTCGGAACTAATGCCCGGATCAACCAGTAGATGGTGAGCACTGGCGAGCTGCAAAAACAGGATATACAACAGGAAAGCAAACCGACTGACCTTTTCTGATAAAGGTTTCGCACCCAACACCACTGCTGCTATCAAATACCAGATAGAAATGTGTGCGGCCACATTGATCTGTTGTGATGAATGCCCAAATGCCCACCAGATAGTTCGATACATCAGTGTATCAATATGATTGATATAGCCTATGGACCAAAGGAATGTCGGTATCAGAATAATGGCACCCGTGGCAATGGTAAAGACGGCAATAATGGCGGCGACAGTCGCACCAAAAGTGACTAACGGTACCGAGCCTTCATAGGTCTTTTCCTGTTTCGCGATAACCAGAGTGCCAAAGAAGACAAAGGTCGCGATTAAGGTTCCGACGGCAAATAGTATGATACCCACGTAAAAAGAGGGATCTGCCTTCATCGGTACATAGGATGTAAACATCACACTGGAGCCACCCTGCAACACCGCAACATTAGTGATAACAGCACCGATGAGCATCATGGCAAAAGCGGCCCACGCCCACCTCGGTGTGGCTAATCGTGATCCCAGAATGACAGCCGAGGCAAAATACAATACCGCCATTTCAAAGAAGATAATCCAGACAATCAGCATGTTTATCCCATGCCCTGTAAGTGCCATATAAAACAGGTCAGCAGGGAGTAAATGGACGGCCTTCCAGCGCGTTAATGCTACCGCTATTCCAAAGATTCCTCCTACGAGTAGGAAGACGACTGCGACGACAGCATTGACCTTAATCAGGTTCTCAGCTGATTTGTAAATGCGTAGTCCCGTTGTCTGGCATATTCTGTATTGTTCATTCGTTGCCATTTTCTTATGTCCCCTCGTTATCGATCACGTACATCCTGCCGAGCATAGTGTGATGTCCGATACCACAATATTCGTTACAGACAATCCCAAACTCTCCAGACGTTGTTGGTTTGATTGTTAATACCATCTCGTAGTCAGGGTGTATTTGCAGATTGATATTTATCGGTTGTAAAGAGAATCCATGCATCCAGTCCAGAGAGGAGAGGTGCAGGCGATAACTTTGTCCCTTTTCCAGCTCAAGAATTGGCCACCATTGCCAGAGCCGTGCTATCAGATAGATATCTTCGCCAGGTGGCGGATGGACAACGGGATAACCGGATTCTTCACGCACCTGATACTTTTCTACCATGGCTTCTGTCTTGGCAGAAAAATCTTCGGCCGAGATACGATATGCCTCGTTAGACAGGTTCTGTTCACCATAGGCATGCCAGAAGATCATCGTGAAGAACATGATCAATCCCCAGACAAAGGCGATGATGACCCAGATAAGCTCTGACTTTGGAACAGGCTCATTCCACCAGAGCCTGTTTTGTGGAGGGGTAACCGACATAGTGTTATCTCCTTAAATTTTTTATTTTGCTATCGGGATAGCGACGATTTCCATAACGCCCCAAATAACATAAAAGACGGTAGGGATGGTGACTCCTATAAAGAGCAATAGAAAAGGATTATCCATTATCTGCTGCATCACCGGTATTTTTTCCTCATTTTCACTGGTTTGTTCTTCTGATTCGGCCATAACGCCCTCCCATGTTTTTCGAAATGGAACAACTTAGACAAGTATTTTGCCCCGTGTATTGAACTGCGTCAATGTGTCACACGTCCATGATCTATATCAAATATTCGGTTATTTATCCTTAAACCGTTGATTTGCGCTATTTAACTTACTGATTTACGAGAATATATTGAAATATTGAGAAGCTTGTTACGGAAAGAAATGCGAGGATGAAGAAAAAAATGATGTTCCGGTGCTGAAACCGACGTCCGGCATTCAATTCCAGACGTTGCAGTAACTTATCTGAGATCATGTACAGCAATATAGCTGCGATGGTATAGGAGATTGTTTCTATCATGGTGTCAACTTTTTTAGGATCAAGTTTTTAGAATTTCAAAATGTATGCTTTGCTGTTTGAATCATTACAAATGATATTTGCATTATCACAGTATTTCATTTAAAAAAACAACAACATCATATCAACTCGCTTGAAGCGAAAATGCAAACTGAAAAAAATAGCCAATATCCGAGTACTATTTTTATACTGCTCAACTGCACCGCATTAGTCCTGTCGCTACTCATTGTTTTCCTCAGCACACACATAAGATTGGGTGAGGCCGGTCTGGGGTGTGATCCCTGGCCTGAGTGCTATGCGCAATTATCCCTTGCCGACGGTGTAAAAGGCCTCGAGATACCAGAGACTGAATTTAAAATATTCAGGGCAATGCATCGTTTTATCGCCAGTATCCTGGGGATTAATATTTTGAGCATCATGTTAATGGCTGTTTACTACCGTAAAGAAGTATCTCCCTTACTACCTGTATTAATGTTTCTTGTGGTTTTGTTCCTCTCAATACTGGGCGTTGCGACACCAACCCGTAGTCTGCCCCTGGTCACCCTGGGAAATATATTGGGGGGCATTGTTCTTGCGGGACTAGTGTGGAGGCAGATTCTACAATGCCGGCCCAGAACTGCTCTATCCGGACCGTTTGTTCTATTGCTGGTATCAGTGACACTTACACTCCAGCTCATCAGTGGTGCCTGGGCCAGTGCAAATTACACGGGTTCAGCCTGTCCGGAACTGGTGACATGCACCTATTCAAATAATTTATCAGGCAATTTATTCGAAAGCTTTAATGTTTTTCGAAAATTGAATCTGGATACAAATAACCGTCTGCTGGTTGATGAAACATCCAGCATTATCCAGTTCAGCCATAGACTCATTGCCGTCATTCTATTGTTCCTGATCATTACGGCCTTATGGGTGGTTAAACGGAATTATCCAGCATTATTAAAGCCAACATTGATAGTGAGCTACCTGTTCTTTGCCGAGTTTACTCTGGGAGTCGTTAACGTTTTAACTGATATGCCCTTGTGGACTAATACACTACATAATTTATTAGCAGTGGGATTGTTGTTCGCTACGATTAATTTGATGATGTTGGTTCAATTCAGGGGTAATGATCAATAAATCAAAGTAACAGGTCTCAGAAGTATCTATGTGTGAGCAGTATTATGCGTCAGCAGTATTATTTTGTACTTGACCATCGCTTTTATTCACCAGCGCCCTGATCACGATCACAACAAACATAAAACCACCTATGGCAGAAAGCAGACCACCCAGCCCCATTAATCCCATACCGGCAATGTGCCCCATTGAATCCAGTCCCTGCGCGGCATCGGCAACCTTTCTTTCAACACCGTAACCACCGGACCAGACCAGGCCGAGAATGTGCAGAAACTGACCCAGGGCATAGATGTAAAGCTGTATCCTGGTGAGCCTGAAATTTAGCTTGTTAAAACCCAGGGCAGGTAACAGTTGATAAGTAAGCCCCATGAGTGCCAGCGAAACGCCGACGATGCAGCCATGATAATGAGCGGGAATCTTGACGTTATTGCCATCTATCATGAAGCCCATCATGCCACCTACGCCAAACAATAATAATGATGTAAGCAGGGCTGCATGTGCCGAAGACTGCATTGGTGAGCTGGTTCTTTTTTGAAATAATGCAAACAGTATCGCCATACCTAAAGGAACAATTGCCAGACTCCCTCCAAAGCGCATCAAAGTGGTGAACATTTGCCGATGCACCACACTGGTTACGTCATGAGCGTAATAAGCAAGAGGGGTCATAAACACTGAAAGCAGGCCAATGCCAAATAGCAACAGGGCAACCCTGGGACTTAATGGTAGAGAAATACCGGCACTTGATGACAACCATAACCATGCCACCATCATTAGCAATGTATAGGTAAATTGAAGCACGTGCCCACCATTCCAGAACAGCACTTCGTAATAGGTTTGACTGGCTAAACTAAGAGGCAATTCAATGTATGACCAGATAAATGCGGCTAAAGCAACAAAGGCACCAATAGCGGCACAGTTTAATCCAAACCGAATCACGGCCTGACCACTAATCGCTTCACCGACCTTGAACATAGCGCTCATGCTGAAGATGACCTGTAAACCGATCCCGATCCCGAAAATAATCAGTCCGGACAGATAAAGAGGCGCATCAAGTATCGGGATATAATTACTCATTAGTGCATTGGCGCTACCAAAAAAAGGCGAAATAGCAATAATTGCGGTACCCACCAGCACAACAGCAAAGATCGTTTTGGCAAGCCAGGGAAATATTGATCGACTATTAAGACACCACAGGACACTCGCAAAGGACAATATCCATACCAATGAAGAGAGATTTACGTGAATAACCAGTGCCGTGTGAAAGAAGTCTGTAAAAGGAATCAATTCACCAATCATTGGTGTCCTGGCAAGAACCAGCAGTACAGAGAAAATTCCTGCGCCCAATAATGTGAGCACAGCCAACCAGAGCCAGGCAATAGCCAGGTTCCTTCTGTAATCAGTTGGAACATCAAGGGTATAGTTATAAAGCATTACTTTGCAATATCCAGTAAGAGATAAGGTAGGGAATAATACCCGAGATACTATTTAGTATTATAAATTATGGGCGAAAAAATATTGGGAAAGCATAAGCTTTATAAAGAATATTGAAATGATCTATAAAACAGCAAAGGGGAATACTAGTTTTGTTCACCCCACCAGGCGATGAATTCTTCAAAATTGATCATATTATTATTTTCAGTATCAATTTTATTGAAGCCTTCCTGTAATTGCTCGTCAGACAAATTTAACCCGAGACTTTTGATCAATTCTACAAACTCGGAAAATTCCAGGACTCCATTATTATTGGTATCGAAATTGGTAAAATATGTCAGCATTTCTTCATGATCATAGTCATTCATAAGCAGCTCTTTTCTTCAGGTTTTCTAACAATTAGCAGTTTAGACCAATCTGGGGGAGAGAACCAATAGATGGTTTTCTATCTTACTGCTCTGGTCAGGGGGTAGCCCAGTCTATTGGCGCAAAAACTCAATTACATTAAAAACTGTAAATCTTTGAATATTAAAAAAATATCAGTTAATTGACATACATCAATAACAACTTTTTGATAGTCGATTATCATTTCACTGGGTTTCCTTTTTCTGCCGTGGGTCTTTACGAACAGGTGCTCTGAAGACCCATTGAAGTATGCGTATAATCATGATTTCTATAGACAATACAATGCAATCAACAGTGACTAGAACAATCAGTCGTCGGCAATTTCTTCGTGGTGATTTCCACAAGAAGAAGGAGGATATTCGTCCTCCCTGGGCCCTGCAGGAAAATAATTTCATAAATACATGTTCTCGTTGCGGCGATTGTATAGACAAGTGTCCCGAAAATATTATCGTCAAAGGTGATGGGGGGTTCCCCACAATTAATTTCGACCTTGGTGGCTGCACATTTTGCCAGGAATGTGTAACGGTCTGTGACGAAGGCGCGCTGACTATCAATAGTGCTGAGCAATCCCCATGGGGCCTGATCGCTGATATTTCTGCCAAATGTATTTCACTGCATGGTGTGACTTGCCGTTCCTGTGCCGACAGTTGCGAGGAAGAGGCAATCTCATTTCGACATCAGCTTGGAGGTATTAGCCAACCGCTGATAAATACAAAATCGTGTACAGGTTGCGGATATTGTGTTGCACCCTGTCCCGTCAATGCCATCAAGGTTTCAGAGAACAAAATTCGTGAGGGATACAATTATGAACACAATTAATGTGTGTGGTGTACTGATATTTGCACATCCAGATTATCTGGATGATGTACAAAAACAACTTGAAGGAGAAGACGGTGTGGAGATTCATGCTGTTACAGAGAATGGTCGTTTGGTGGTGACCGTAGAAAAAGACGATCAGCAACAAACAGGAGATATGCTTAACAGGTTTCAGACAATGGACCATGTGATTTCAGTATCCATGGTTTATCAATATTTTGACAAAGTAGCAGACAACGAGTGGGAGATGGCATCATGAAATTAACACGACGCGATTTTGTAAAGACAAACGCAATCGCTGCTACAGCAGCTGCAGCAGGTATCACAATACCGGGTATCGATAGCGCATTTGCAAAATCGGATGACAAAATACGCTGGGACAAGGCACCTTGCCGATTTTGCGGTACCGGTTGTAGTGTACTTGTGGGCACCAAGGAGGGAAGGATAGTTGCGACTCAGGGTGATCCAGATTCACCGGTAAACAAGGGCCTGAATTGTATCAAGGGCTATTTTCTGTCCAAGATTATGTATGGCAAAGATCGCCTGACGACCCCTCTGTTGAGAATGACCGATGGTGAATACGACAAGGAAGGGGAATTTACCCCCGTTAGTTGGGATCAGGCCTTTGATGTAATGGAGGAGAAATGGAAAGCGGCCCTGGCAAAGGACATGGAAGCCAACAAGGGAAAACCTGCAGACAAACTGACATCCACAGTAGGTATGTTTGGATCAGGTCAATGGACTGTATGGGAAGGTTATGCCGCCTCCAAACTCTACAAGGCGGGTTTTCGTAGTAATCATATTGACCCCAATGCACGTCATTGCATGGCTTCGGCCGTGGCCGGTTTTGTCCGTACCTTTGGCGCTGATGAACCTATGGGGGTATACGATGATCTGGAACATGCCGATGCCTTTGTGCTCTGGGGTTCCAACATGTCAGAGATGCACCCGATCCTCTGGTCAAGATTAACCGATAGAAGATTAACTGGAGATGACGTCAAGGTCGCTGTGTTGTCTACCTTTAAACATCGTTGTTTCGAGCTGGCTGATCTGGATATTATCTTCGAGCCACAGACAGACCTGGCAATGCTTAACTATATTGCCAATTACATTATTCAATCCGGTAATGTAAACAAGGATTTTATCGATAAGCATGTCAATTTTCGTTTGGGTAATGCGGACATCGGCTATGGTCTGCGCCCGGATCACCCGCTTGAGGTCAAGGCAAAAAATAACAAGACGCGTAAGGATACGATAGGTTCCAAGGAGATCACTTTCGAGGAGTTTGCCGAATTTGTTTCTACCTATGATCTCGAATACACCGCTAAATTGAGTAAGGTTCCTGAGGAAAAACTCCTGGCACTGGCCGAGTTGTACGCTGATCCGAATCGCAAGGTCGTGTCTTACTGGACCATGGGATTCAACCAGCACACACGTGGCAGCTGGGCAAATAATATGGTTTACAACATACACCTTCTGACCGGAAAGATATCAGAGCCTGGCAATGGACCATTCTCACTCACGGGACAACCTTCAGCCTGCGGTACAGCACGTGAGGTGGGTACTTTTTCCCATCGTCTGCCGGCTGACCTGGTTGTTGCCAAGAAACCGCACCGGGATTTCAGTGAAATGGTCTGGAAACTTCCTGAAGGCACATTGAATGGCAAGGTAGGCTATCACGCCGTTTTACAGAATCGCATGTTGAAGGACGGTAAGCTCAATGCCTATTGGGTAATGTGTAATAACAATATGCAAGCCGCACCCAATATGAATGAGGAAGGCCTGCCCGGTTACCGTAATCCTGACAATTTTATCGTTGTTTCCGATCCTTATCCGACGGTCACTGCCATGGCAGCTGATTTGATCTTGCCCACGGCCATGTGGACCGAGAAGGAAGGGGCCTATGGCAATGCTGAAAGGCGGACACAATTCTGGCGCGAACAGGTCAGTGCACCGGGAGATGCAAAATCCGATCTCTGGCAACTCGTCGAATTTTCCAAGCGCTTCAAGGCCGAAGATGTCTGGCCTGAGGATTTACTGGTCAAAATGCCTGAATACCGTGGCAAGACCCTGTATGAAATTCTCTATCTGAATGGTCAGGTAAATCAGTATCCTGCTCAACAAGTGACGGATTCAGATGGTAACGTATACACCAACCATGAGATGGATGACTTTGGCTTTTATATTCAAAAAGGCCTGTTTGAGGAATATCGCCGTTTTGGTGTAGAGGGGCCAAAGAAAGGTCATGACCTGGGTGAATTTGATCAGTATCACAAGACACGTGGCATGCGTTGGCCAGTTGTTAATGGCAAGGAAACACTCTGGCGCTACCGTGAAGGCTATGACCCCTTTGTTAAAGCCGGTGCTGAGGTCGAGTTTTATGGAAAACCGGACGGCAAGGCCTGGGCCTTTGCCTTGCCTTATGAACCACCGGCAGAATCACCAGACAATGAATATGATCTCTGGCTTTGTACCGGCCGTGTTCTTGAACACTGGCATTCCGGTTCTATGACGCGACGTGTGCCGGAACTGTATCGAGCCTTTCCGGATGCTTTGCTTTACATGCATCCCAAAGATGCCAAGGCACGTGGATTGAAGCGCGGGATGTCAGCAAAAATCGAAACCCGGCGTGGACATATCGTAGTACGCGTGGAAACGCGTGGCCGTAATCGTCCACCTCAAGGTCTGGTTTTTGTGCCCTGGTTTGATGCCAGTCGACTGGTCAATAAACTCACGCTGGATGCCACATGTCCGATCTCGAAAGAAACAGATTACAAGAAATGTGCATGTAAGGTACTTAGGGAAGCGTAAATACTGGCTGATGGCAAGATGACTGACACAAGTCAAAAATCACGTGCAATAAACCGCAGGCAGTTTTTGTTCGATACGGCAAAGACAGCCTGCGGTGTCAGTCTGTTTGGACTTGGCCTTGGGTTATATTCACAACAGGCAAGTTCATTACCACTATTGGCCGTCAGGCCACCCGGTGCCTTGGCAGAGGATCAATTCTCCGCTGCCTGTATCCGTTGTGGTTTATGCGTACGTGACTGTCCCTATGACACGCTAAAGTTAGGGCGACTGGGGGGAGAAGTAACAACTGGAACACCTT
>PVMK01122627.1_pt1 | contig 29675 bp, 24 predicted proteins | sample 1853481 | NCBI WGS metagenome assembly PVMK01 (sample SAMN08533507, study PRJNA380276) | Marine sediment metagenome, whole genome shotgun sequencing project.
TGGTGAGGCAGTGTCGGAAGAACTCGGCGGTCCCATACCGCTCCTGCAATGCCGCGGGCGCCTGGACGCTGCCCTGGTCGAATGCAAGCGCGCCGGCTGCGCTGAGGTTCTCGACGTCGGCGGCCGAGAACTCCGGCCACTTCTCCGGCCACTCGGTGATCACGTTGGCGACCGAGGCGACCGCCGGGACCCTCTCCATGAGGAGTCCGGGGAAGATCCTCTCCGTGACCGAGCAGCTATCGATGGGGTGCAGGCGCACGGCTGTCGCATCGATCTGTTCAACAGCAACAAGGCCGACGTACGGTGAGTGCTCGGGGTTGAACAGGGCACCACGGGTCAGCTCACCCATGAGACTGTCATGCTGCAACGCGATCCCCGATTCGAGGTCATCGTCGTTGACGCCGCTCCATGGGAACAGCATGTGTCCGGCGTCGTTCGACCAGATCGGCCCCGAACTCTGCGTAAGGCGATAGTTCGGCTCGCGCAGCACCTTGAGGACGTACTCGCCTTCAACACGGGGCGAATCGATGACGACAAGCGTCGAACTCGTCGCTTGGAAATACTCCCCATTGAATCGCCAGTCACCGAAGAAATCGTTAGGGACCTCAGGGATCGACTGGCCTCGGTCGTTGAGGATCCTGCGAACTTCCGCCTCGACCTCGGCGTATACGGACGGGAAGTCGCCTTTCACATTGGGCGGTGTCCACATCTGTGTGCGAACGGCGGCTTCCGATTGATCCTTCTCCACGCGGGCGGTCCTCTCGTTCCCGGGGGCGGTCGATAGTAGTTGGAAGGCACCCCAGCCGCTGAGGCAGCGAATTCGTCGCATCGAAAGGACTGCCTAGGGTGATCCGCACGGAGAGAAGTGAGCGCAGAGAGGTGAGCAGTGCGGATGACCTACGACGCGGATTCTAAGGACACATGAACTGCCGCGACCTGTGATGATCAGCGTCCGCGAACTTGGAAGGGACACGCAATGATTCCGACGCTCGACGCATCCGAGGTACCTCACCTCACGACCGCACAGATGGTCGAAGTCGACAGGGCGATGATCGAGGACTTCGGCATCGATCTTGTGCGGATGATGGAGAACGCGGGCCGGAATCTGGCGCACCTCGCGCGATCCCGGTTTCTCGATGGCGATCCCCGAGGCCGAAGCGTCGTCGTCCTCGCCGGACACGGCGGCAACGGTGGCGGTGCGCTTGTAGCCGCCAGGCGACTCAGTAACTACGGCGCCGACGTCACGGTCGCCATCGCTCGACCGCAAGCTGACTTCGCACCGGTTCCCGGCCAGCAACTTGACCTTGTGCAGCGGATGGGGATCGGTGTGCAGTCGGTCGATATGGTTGCCGGCTTCCCCCCAGCGGACCTCATGATCGATGGGCTGATCGGTTACAGCCTGAGCGGAGCGCCACGGGGAGCGGCAGCGACGCTGATCGATTGGGCGAATCTACAGAACGCACCGTCCTGTCGCTGGACGCACCGTCGGGCATCGACACCACGACCGGCACCGTGTTCGAACCAGCGATCAGGGCCACGGCAACGATGACGCTTGCGCTACCAAAGGAAGGTCTTCGATCCCCTGGTGTCGAGAGCCACGTTGGTGAGTTGTATCTCGCCGATATCAGCGTGCCCCCGGAGCTCTACGCCGAGTATCTGGACATCGAGGTAGGCCCACTGTTCGCCGAGAGCGACCTTATCCGGGTGCGCTAGGCACACGGACGTCGCGTCGATCGACGGTTCCGGGTGTTCTTCCACCTACGCCTGGTGTGATGGTCGCCCGGCAGGCACTCCTCAGAAGATGGGTGCCATGTCCTGGAGCGCGCCATCGACGACCAGGTGGGCATTGCGCGGCCACACGTAGTTTGCATTGTCCGGGCCGTGGATCTGCACGCCGGTGAAGGTCGCCCCATCAGGTCGAACCTCTGATGTGTCGGCGGATTCTGCCAGCACGTCGTCGATGATGTCCCTGAGGTCGTCTTCGATGGCGCTTGCAGCCCACTTCGTGAGATCCACGAGGTCTGGAACCTCGCCGTGTTCGATCATGGGTTGGAGACGATGGCCGAGCAGGCTCTGTTCCGCGTCGAATCGATCGACTCCTATCTGATGGTGGCCAGCGAGCAGTCCGTCACGAAATTGCGTGAGGGCACCGCATGCACTCGATGGTTCAGACAAGCCCGGCCGCTGCACCTGGCCGATCGTCCCGTACCGATCGATCGCGATATGGGGCATCGCATACACCACGATGTGTTTCCGTCCGTCCTGCGTCGGCGCGTGTGACAGGGCGGCTGATATCCCGGTTCGGCCAGCCGTGATCATCCCGGCAAGGCTTGCGAGGCTGAACGACGGACCCCATCGATCCTCAACATCAACGAATAGGGAGCGGGCGATCTCGTCGCGACACAGGGCAACCGCGGCGAGGGTGTTCTCCTTCGTGAAACCCTCGCGTTCGAGAAGTTGCGCGGTGCGCTCTACGAACTCTGCCTCTGGAATCGAACCGGGGAAGTGCCCCTGAAGCGTTGCGGTGAAAGGCTCTCCCGTCGATCCCACCATGAATCTGCCCTCTCTTGCGTTGCTGACGAAGCGCCATGCCTGGCGGCATCGACCAACCTACTCGTCGCCGCTCGCCTGACGTTCGATCGAGTCCGTGCTGGTCTCCGCCTAGCTGAGGCCACGTGGGGTGAATGTAGTGTGACGGTATCTGACAAAGGGGTGACGTGGCTGAGGTATTGGGATCATGGACCATCAACTATCTACCGGGCGAAGGTGGCCGCTTCACAGGGACGCTTGAGGTCAGGGAAGACAGACTCTTCTTCGACACCCTCTACGAATCGAGCAACAGCACGATCGTGAAAGCCATATTCCTTGACGTGACAACCTTCGCTGCTGCCGGTGGCCACACTGTCTATCGCTACTCCAACGATGAGAACGCGGTCGTGGACCTTCCCATCGAGGACCTCGCCTCCGTCGCTGCCGCAAAGAAGGGGATGATGAAGCGCGTCGTCGTCACGATGAACAACGGGGAAGAGTTCGTCTTCGATTACGGCATGCTCTCCGTCAAGAAGCTTCTCTCGAAGATTCAGACGGTGATCGACGCCTGAGCGCATAGCTGGACGCGCACTGGCTACTCACCTGGCACCGGACCAAGGCCGGGTGTACTTGATCGTCGATTGGTGTCCGACACGGTGTATCCGCTGTTGAAGTGCGCTTATCGAACTATCTTTGCGACAATCCCATTGTTCCCTACGAAAGAACCTCGATGTCCGGCAACGCCGCCTACAGCCTGAACGACGCTGCGATCGTTTCGATCGCACATGTCGATGCCCCGGAAGTCGTGACCTCCGCACACTTCGACGAGTTGCTCTCCGAGACATATGAGCGCGTCGGCGCCCAGCCAGGACTCCTTGAGAGCCTCGCCGGGATCAAGGAGCGACGCTGGTGGCCAGAGGGCTACCTGTACACAGATGCTGCTGCAGCTGCCGGCGCCAAGGCGATCGAGGCGAGCGGCGTGCGGGTGGATGACATAGGGCTATTGATCGACACCTCGGTGAGTCGCGATCGTCTGGAACCATCGTCGGCCGTCACGGTGCACAACGCGCTCGACCTGCCGTCCTGGTGTCTGAACTTCGACCTCTCCAACGCATGCCTTGGCTTCGTCAATGCCCTACAGGTCGCGGGAAGCATGATCGACACGGGGCAGATCAATTATGCGTTGATCGTCGACGGCGAGGGGAGCCGTGATCTCCAGACGAAGACCCTCGAGCGGCTCGCAAGTGAGGATGCGACGATGGCGGATCTGTTCGCCGAGTTTGCATCATTGACGCTCGGCTCCGGCGGTGCGGCTGCCGTGATCGGTCGTCACTCGGAGAACGCGGGGAGCCACAAGATCATTGGTGGAATCGCCAGGGCCGACACCAGTCATCACAATCTGTGCGTTGGGACCATGGAGAAGATGCGAACAGACGCGAAGACGCTTCTCGATGCGGGACTCCACGTATCGAAGATGGCTTGGGGTGACGCCGACGTAGATCATTGGCTCGATGCGGACCGGTACATCATTCACCAGGTCTCCCAGGTCCACACGTCCCTGTTGGCCGATCGCCTTGGCATCGACATGGGAAGAGTGCCGCTGACCTTCCCCTTCCTCGGAAACGTTGGCCCTGCATCGATCCCGATCACCCTGTCGCGAGAGGCAGAGACGCTGAACGAGGGCGATCAGGTGCTGCTGCTCGGTATCGGTTCCGGCATCAACGCGTCCGCCATGGAATTGACCTGGTGACAGCTGGTTCGGTCTCTCCGGCGACCCTTCCACCAACTGATCTACCCGGCCTGAAGCCAGAGTGGTCGAGGCTCGTCACGACCACCGACCTTGACGGTGTCGGCCGAACGTGGCACATCCTCGACAACGGCGTCGAAGATCCGAAACTCACGCTTCTGTGTGTCCATGGGAACCCGACATGGTCCTACCTGTGGCGAGACCTGATCGCCAAGGCTCCCGACGATGTGAGAGTTATCGCCGTTGACCACCTCGACATGGGGTTCTCCGAGAGGACGGGCACGACGCGCAGGCTCGCTCGACGCATCGACGACCTGTCGGCGCTCACGGATGAAATGGGACTGACCGGTCCCGTGGTGACGGTCGCCCACGACTGGGGAGGCCCGATATCGCTCGGATGGGCACTGAGGCATCGGAGCCAACTGGCCGGCGTCGTGCTCATGAACACGGCGGTGCACCAGCCCGAGGCCGCACGAGCGCCCTCGCTGATCCGGCTGGTCCGCCTGCCGGGAGTGCTCAGGACCGTCTGTGAAACAACACCCGTGTTCGTTCGCGGAACGATGTCGCTTTCGAGGCCACGACCACCTGCAGAGATCCGGCGTGCCTACGAGGCCCCCTACCGGACGCCTGACCGACGTGCGGCGATTCGTGATTTCGTGGAAGACATCCCGCTCGACCAAGACCATCCGAGTCACGATGCACTCGCCGGTATTGCAGCGGATCTCAAGCACCTTGCGGATGTCCCGTCGCTGCTTCTGTGGGGGCCGTCAGACCCGGTGTTCTCGGATCTCTACCTGCGCGACCTTGAAGAGCGGCTTCCACATGCAGAGACCCACAGGTTCATCGGATCGAGCCACCTTGTGCCGGAGAATGCCGACGTGGGATCAGCAGTGTTCACATGGACCAGCCAGCTTGACGTGGGTGAGATCGAATCGGTGGCTAGCCAAGAGCGTGATCCGCTGTGGGCGGCGCTCGACGCCCGTTCCGAAGACGACGCAGTTGCGATCGTGGAGATGGGGTCCGACGGCGTCGAGGCGTCGACATCGTTTGCCGACCTGCACCTCGACATCGACCGCGTCGCACGCGGCCTCGTCGACCTTGGCGTGAAGAAGGGTGATCGGGTCGCGATGCTCGTGCCTCCGGGTATCCATCTCGCCACGAGCATCTTCGCGGTATGGAGAGCCGGAGCCGTGGTCGTGCTTGCCGACGCTGGACTCGGGGTGCGGGGTATGGGACGAGCCCTCGCCAGCGCCAACCCCGACTATGTCATCGGCATCCCGCTGGCGCTATCGGCCGCACGCACGATGCGGTGGCCGGGGACCCGCATTTCGACCGTTGCGATGGAGCCATCCAAGCAACGTCTCATTGGTACATCGGTGTCGTTTGACGATCTCCGGGAGAGCGGCGCCGACACGCCGTTGCCTGAGCGGCCAGAGTCGGGAGATCTCGCTGCGGTCGGGTTCACATCAGGTTCGACGGGGCCCGCGAAGGGTGTTCGATACCTGCACCGTCAACTCCAAGCCCAACGCGATGCGATCGTCGATTTGTACAACGTCGATGGTGCCGATTCGCTGGTTGCCGCCTTCGGTCCCTTCGCACTGCTTGGCACCCTGATGGGGATCCCCTCAGTGGTCCCTGACATGAGCGTGACGTCCCCAGGAAGCCTGACAGCCACAGCACTTGCGGACGCAGCCGGAGCCGTTGCGGCCACACTCGTGTTCGCTTCTCCAGCCGCGTTGCGAAACGTCGCAGCGACCGCAACGGAGTTGGAGCCCTCGAAGCGCACTGCCCTCGAGCAAACCCGGCTGCTTCTGTCGGCTGGTGCTCCCGTTTCGGCTGAGGTCCTGCGGTCTGCGGCTGCGATCATGCCGAACGCTGAAGCGCACACACCGTACGGGATGACAGAGGTGATGCCAGTCGCCGACATCAGCCTCACAGCGATAGATGCGGTTGGTACCGGAGACGGCGTGTGCGTTGGAATGCCCGTCGATGGTGTCGAGGTGATGATCAGCCGAATCGACGATGAGGGCCGAGCGATTGGGCCACTTCAATCCGATCCGGACACACTCGGAGAGGTGTGCGTCAGGGCTGAGCACATGCGGGACGGATACGACAAGCTCTGGATGACACAGGCTGTCGCATCACAGCCCCCCCGGTTGGCATCGGAGCGGGGATGTCGGGCATTTCGACTCCGAAGGAAGACTGTGGATCGAAGGAAGGATCGGCCACGTCGTCACGACTCCGGACGGTCCGGTGACGCCGGTCGGTGTCGAGCATGCCGTCGAGGGTCTCGACGATGTTGCGCAGGTGGCGGTCGTCGGTGTCGGCCCTACTGGTACCCAGCAGGTTGTCGTCGTGGTGAGCCTCGTTGACCCCGTGAAACGACCAGACCTAGTCGGGGAGAATCTGTCCGATCGGGTGCGCGAGGTCGTGAAAGGGGTCGATGTTGCGGCGATTTTGGCCGTGCCGTCCCTGCCCGTCGACAAGAGACATAACTCGAAGATCGACCGAACCAGAGTCGCATCCTGGGCCGAAGGCGTGCTCTCCGGTGGTCGGATGGTCCAGCTATGAGGATCCTTGTCACCGGTGCAACGAGCCTGATCGGCCGTACGGTCGTTGAGCAACTTGTGGACCGAGGAGACGAAGTATCGGTGTTCCAACGGCGTCCAAGCGGTCTTGATGTCGTTGAGCATCTGGGCGATGTTGCAGATGCAGATGCGGTCTCAAGAGCCATGTCCGGTGTTGACGTGACCGTCCACGCCGCCGGGCTGGTATCCATGACCGGCGATTGGGACGACTTCGTCGCGACGAATGTGATCGGAACGAAGAACGTCGTTGAAGCTGCTCGCAATGCAGGCGTTTCACGGTTCGTGCAGATCTCATCTCCGTCTGTCGCCCACTCCGGCACTTCACTCGTCGGTGTGTCCGCGGGTACGGCGAACCCGACGACGACGAGAGGCCACTACGCCACAAGCAAGGCGATGGCTGAACTCATCGCTCTGGCTGCCGATTCGGAGGACATGTCGGTGGTCGCCTTGAGACCCCACCTGATATGGGGGCCCGGGGACACGCAGTTGGTTGGCAGGATCGTGGAGCGGGCGAGACAGGGCCGCCTGGCGGTCATCGGAACGGGCGCTGCGCTGATCGACACCACGTACATAGGCAACGCCGCGTCAGCGGTAGTGGCTGCACTCGACCGTGCCCCCGATCTGGGTGGGAGAGCGTTCGTGGTTACGAACGGGCAGCCGCGGCCCGTTCGAGAGCTCATCAACCGGATCGTGATGTCTGCGGGTCTCGAGCCGCCGACGATGAAGGTGCCCTATCCGGTGGCTCGAGCAGGTGGGGGAGCAGTGGAGCGGATCTGGGCCCGTCGCACGACCGACAGCGAACCGCCCATGACCAGTTTTCTCGCCGAGCAACTCGGCACCGCCCACTGGTTCGACCAGCGCGAGACCCGCGAAGCCCTCGACTGGAGACCGAACGTGAGCCTCCAGGAAGGCTTCAAGCGCCTCAAAACCTGGTTCGAGGCACCACCCCGCTAATTCTGGCGTCCGTGAGGCCGGCATGACGGTCTGTGGGACGCCAGAACGGACAAGGTCACGGTCATCTTTCGATTCCCGTGAGTGTCACCTCAACGCTCTGTTCTTGACCGTCGCGGACGAAGTCGATCACGACTACGGCCCCTGGGCGGTTCATGACGACTGCTGCGAACAGGTCTGCAGGGTCAACGATGCGAGCGCCGTCGACGGCGACGATCCGGTCACCGACGATGAGGCCTGCTGCCTCGGCTGGGAAACCTGGCACGATCTCTCCGACGATCGCCCCGCCGTTGCCGGTGGTGTCTGGGTGGGTGGCAGTTCCGAGAGCCGCGAGTTCCACATCGGTGCCTGCGACCAACTGGTCGGCGGCCACGATGGCCACGTCGATGGCGATAGCGAAGCCGATTCCATCGCTTCCGCCTCCCTCGGTGAAGATCACGTCGTTGATCCCGATCACATGACCTGCGGAGTTCACGAGGGGCCCGCCGGAGTTACCCGGGTTGATGGCGGCATCGGTCTGGACCATCGGAACTCCGTTGACATTGCGTCCGACGGCGCTGACGATGCCCGCAGTGACGGTCTGGTCGAAGCCGAACGGACTACCGATCGCAATCGCAGCCTCACCGACCTGCGCCGAGGTTCCGTAGCCGAGCACCGCCGTGGTGAGGTTGTCCGCGTCGATCGATATCACAGCAACATCGGTTGGTTCATGGGTTCCGATGACCGTTCCGAGAAGCAGTCGGCCGTCTGCGAGACGGATATCAACAGTGTCGATGTCGTCTACCACGTGCGCCGCGGTCAGGATGAGGCCGTCCGATGTGTAGATGACACCAGACCCGAGTCCAGCCTCAGATGAGATCTGCACCACAGAAGGAGCGATGATGGCCGCTGCGGAGGCGACCGTATCCAGATTCCGCGTGGGCACGACGGGTTCAGGCGGTTCGACCGGCGCAGCGGTGAGCGGTCGTGTTGCGGACGGTTCCGGGTCGTCGGTCGGGGATGAGGCGAGAGCGAATCCACCGATCAAGCCGATGAGTACCAAGAGGAGTGCGGCGAGCAGCCGTCTCGGTTTGCGCTTCCTTAGCCCGCGTCGCTTCAGTCCCGCCGGTCCGACAGGTACCGGGGGCGTTGGGAACAGCTCCTCCTGGAGGCTGTCTCGCGTTGGCTTGAGATCGATCGACATGTTCCTGCGTCTGGTCGCTTATCTCGCGCAACCAGCGCCACAGGTGTCTCACACGGGAACTGGCGGGTACCCGACGTTTCTAGATCTTCTGCATTCTGGCGTCCGTGAGGCCGGCATGACGGTCTGTGGGACGCCAGAACGAATGAAGTCAGGTCAGGCGCAGAAACTCCGGACACGTGTGGCAGCGTCCGCGAGCTCAGGGTGCGTGGACACCACCTGCTCGAGCATCTCGGCTGTCTCCTCCCATGGATCCTTGGTGAAGCGATATATCTCGAAGGTCGGACATGCGTTCTGTCCTTCATCGATCGGAATCTGCACGAGTTGGCGGGCGACGGGCGAGAGTGCGTCTGACATCAGCGTGTACAGCCGACCGATCCGCTCACCCTGGTCATGCTCCCCTGAGAACAGGTCGCCCATCGTCACGTACACCAGTCCGTAGAGGGCGTTGAAGGCATCGGACAACGGGCGAACCGACTGCGGGAAGGTCTCGGTGGTGGGGCTCGACATCACCGGCCACGTGTCCCCGATCGGGCTCGTCCCGTCGGCGATCTGTTGGAACTTGTAGTAGTGGGTGAGTTCCTGGTGTGAGGGGTCAGCCCAACGGTGGTCCTTCAGACCCTCGCCCTGGTCGATGATGATCTCAAGCGCACGGTCCGCCGTCTTTTTGCTGTCGATGAGCATGAGCCCACCGCTGTCCTCCGCATCGAATTTGACCGGCGCGTAGAACGAGGCGTCGCTGAGTTGCCTGTGCGCTTGAGGATCGTCGAAGACGTTGGTCGACGGATCGAGGTCTCTGACAGCGTTCTCAAGCGCTGCGTAGAACTGACCGAGCGTTTCGTAGATGTCGTCTTCCGGTGGGGCGCCTGCCGCCTGAGGGCTCTCGATGGCCATGAACACATCGCGGATCAGCTCAGGAGTGCACATCCCCAGCTCAAGCATGAGGTCAGGGGTGTGGTGTGCCATCAGGCTGGGATATGAAGGGATCGTGTCCGCGCTGAAGTCGGGCTCTCCACCGATCGCAAGCAGGAGGTTGGTGACGAGGCATGCATGGAGCATCTCTTCGACAACGACGCTTGCAATCAGCCTGGCGGCATCGGATTCCTGGTCCCTGATCGAGTACATGGCAAAGAGGTATGGAGGGATCGTTGAGAGCTCAACCTTCGTCGCCAAGAGAAGATGTTCGCGGACGTCTTCAACGGTGTGTGCCATTTGGCTTTGTCTCCCCTGGGCGTGTGCACAGGAACCTAATCGTCGACGTCAGGCTTCGCGTATCCGTCCATAGGTTCGACTGTCCGGTTCTGTACCAAGCTGCAAGACTGTTGCACGGAGGTCACACGGTGCACGTCAAGGGAATCATCTGGATCGGGTCTGCAACCGAAGACCGAAAGCGAACCGCTGCGTTCTTCGCCGATCGTCTTGGAATGAACCTCGTTGTTGACGTTCCCGGCTTCAGTCGGTTGACGACCGACAACGGCGATCTCCTCGAGATCTTCGGCTCGGACTCCGCTGAGCACGACCATCTCGACACCGGTCCCGTCGCAGGGTTCTGGGTCGATGACATCCTCGGTGCACATGCCGAACTGACAGAGGCCGAGGTCGAAGGCGTTACCGACATCGAGCGTGGTCCCGACGGGCACCGCTGGTTCTATTTCAAGGCTCCCGATGGCAACTTCTACGAACTGTGCGAGCATCCGCGCCCGAGGCCCGTGAAGGGAACTAAGTCGGAGTAGGTGCGCTGGCCCGTCCGAGAAGAACGTTGACAGCACTGTCAAAGGACGTTGAGGAGCCGCGTCCGAACGCCTCGCTGTACGCCGATTCGTTCAGCTCCGGTTGGATGGACTCCAGCGCTTCAAGAGCGCTATCCCTGATGGATGCGCTTCCGGAGAACATCTGCTGGGTACTGATCGGGTCGGCACATACCATCGCGAGCAGTTCGACCGCTTCGATCTTGCGCCCGGTGGACGACCACACGCCGGCGAGTTTCGCCATCATGCCAAGCATGTCGCGGAGCATGCCCATGGTCTCGGCGGTCCGAATGCTGTCGATGTAGGCATCCTCGGCTTCGGAGTATCGCTCGATGGCTGCGTTGGCATCTCCGACGACTTCCTGTGCGACTACCAAGCCTCTGGGGTAGCGGATATCCGTTGCGCGCTGCACCTGTCGGGCGGATAGTTCGATCGAGTCCTCGGGCCTGCCGCTGTTGGTTGCGATCATCGCTTGGAGCCAGAGTGTCCACGTCATGAAGTAGTGGTCGTCAAGACGATCGAAGACGGTGTGTGCCTCCGCAAGCAGTTCCGTTGCGACGTCGAATTGGCCATTGAGCACATATCCGAACGACAGCCAGTTCTTGAACCCGCTCACCCAGAAGTCACGGTCGATGCCTTCGTATTCATCCAGGAGCGGCCGCAGCAGTTCGACTATTTCGTTCGATCGTCCCAGGTATCCGTATCCCAAGGCGACCGTGGTCGTGACAAGGAAACGGTTGACGGGGTGCGCTGAGTCGGGGAGGCGGTCGAGAGCGGCGGTGGCAAGATTCGTCCCGTGTTCCGCTTGACCCATGAGGATGAGGTAGTACGCCATCGATGCCTGCGCCGTGGCAAGGACGGACTCGGTTGCTTCATCTTGTGGATCTTCGCCGAACTCTCTGAGCACCTCCCCAAAGAGGGTGACGCCGCCCGGGTACCAGCCGCGCAGTTCGTAGACGGTCATGAAGACAGGGATGAACTTCTGGATGCCTTCAACGTTGTGTGTTGTGAGCATGTGTCGGAATGCGGATCGGCTGTTGTCGATATCCGCCTCGGCGATCTCAACCATCTTGATCTGCTCGGCAACGGGGAAGAGCAGGACAGCTTCGTCCATCAATGCAGCGAAGTAGTCGGCGTGGGCTTGCTGCACCTCGCGACAGCGGTCGGCATCGTGCAACAACTCATGCTCTGCGTATTGGCGTAACAGTTCGTGCACGGTGTAGCGACCGGTCGCAGGGTTCGCCACAACGAGTGACTTGTTCGCAAGATTGGCCAGGCTCCTCAGTGAAGCGCCTGCCACGCGCTCGGCGGCTTCGCGTGTGAATCCCCCGCGGAAGACGGAGAGCGCCGCGAACACGCTTCGCTCGCTCTCGTCGAGCAACGACCATGAGTACTCGAACACGGCACGGATGCTGCGGTGCCGATCGGGAACGTCGCCCATCTCGGTCTCAAGGAAGTCCAGGCTCTTCTCGATCTCCTCGGAGATCTCCCTCACGTTGAGCATGTCGGCCCAGGCGGCTGCGAGCAGGATCGCGAGGGGCAGGCCACCGGTGAGGGTGAGGATGCTGCGCACTGCTTCGAGATCGTCAGTTCCGAGAGCGAAATCTGGCTGTGCCCTTGTGGCGCCATCGACGAACAGGATCACACCGCTGGTTTGGAACGCCTCTTCCGGCGATTCCCACGATGTGTCGAGTCCGTCCAGCGTGTACGTGGTCTCGCTTTGGAGTTTGAGTTTCTCTCGGGATGTGGCGATAGCCGTGATATTCGGTGCAGCACTCAGAATGTTGCCGATGAGTACCGCTCCCTCGGTTACATGCTCGAAGTTGTCGAACACGAGAAGCTGCGTCTTTCCTGCGAGATAGGTAAGAAGCTGGGGCTCGAGTTCATCGTCGGCCGAAAGCCCGAGGCTGAGCGACTCCGCCACCGTCTGGACGATGTCCTCTCCGCTGCTGATGTCGGCAAGAGCGATGAAGAAGACGCCATCGGGGTAACCGTGCGATAGATCGGCTGCCGCTTGGATCGCCAGCCGTGTCTTCCCGCAGCCTCCGGGTGCGAGGATCGTCAGAAGACGCGTTCTCGTGAGTAGCTCCGTGACTTCGCCGAGTTCGACCTCCCGGCCGATGAAGTCTGTGAGCTGCTCGGGAAGGTTGTTGGGGATCGCGTTGAGCGACAGCAGCGCAGGGAAGTCGTTCGGGAGTCCCTCGATCTCAAGCTGGTACACGTGCTCGGGACGAGTCAGGTCTTTCAGGCCGTGTTCACCCATGTCGCGGATCGTGACACCATCGGGGAGACTGTCCTGTACGAGTTCCCAGGTCGCTCGCGAGATGATGGTTTGGCCGCCGTGTGCGATCCCGCGGAGTCTCGCGGCACGGTTGACCGTCGATCCGTAGTAGTCCCCGTCATCGAGCTCCGCTGTTCCCGTGTGAAGTGACACTCTCACCAGGAGAGGAGATGGGGTGACCCAGTCGACATCCACCAAGCGACGCTGCATGTCTGCAACACCTGCCACCGCATCGACGGCAGACTGGAACACGATGAACCGGCTATCTCCCTCGCCGCGTGGCTTGACCGTGACACCGCCGTGCTCGTTGGCAGCGCCAACCACGGCCACGTCATGCTGTGCGAGAGCCTCGAGCATCAACTCGGGAGACTCCTCCCAAGCGTGGGTGCTTCCCTGAACATCGGTGAACAGGAACGTCACTGTTCCCTGCGGCATGGTTTGCATCGTCGGCAATCCTAGGTGGTTCTGCTCGACGGTTCCCGCGTTGGTCGGGTGCTATCGCTGAATGGCCCTGCAAGCTCTCGTTCGAGGGCTCCGTCGCGACTGCGCGCGATGGGCGAAACCAGCTTCAGGAGCCGAGTTCCCGCCTCCACGGTGGGTTGGCGCCCTGTCGTCTGCACACGATCGCTGCTGCCAACAACGCGGTGTCTGCGATCTCGAGAAACGCCGACTTCTCCAACGACCTCAGAGAGTTGCGAGTCACGACGTCCCGTTCGTGGAGCCCGCACAAGATGGCGCCGGTGAACGTGTCGCCGGCTCCAACGGTGTCCACGACATCCGCTCTGACCCCCTGTCGCGTCTCGGACCACATCGGTGTGAAGATCTCGCAGCCCTCGGCACCCTTGGTGACGATCACCGCTTCGACTCCGTTGTCGATCAGTTCGGCTGCCACCGAGTCGACTGACCGACCCGGCCAGATCCATGCGAGGTCCTCGTCGGAGCATCGGTAGAGCGACACCTGCTGAAGCCACCGTTGATGCCATCGGTCCCAGTCGTCACGGTCACTGACGATCGTTGGTCGTACGTTGGGGTCGAGCGAGACGAGTCCCGGGGTGCGCTCGATGAGATCCGCGAGGACGGTGGCTGTCCGCCCGAGGTACATGCCGAACGTCCCGCCGTGGACGATGTGGGGACCCGATCCGAGCGGGGAGAGGTCCGCACGCGACAGGTTGGCCTCGGCGGTGTTGTCGGCTTCGAATCGGAACGAGGGTGTCGGATCGAGGGTCACTATGGCCCTGGCGGTCGGCTCCGCTCCCCGCTCTACGAGGCGAGTATCGACGTCCGACTCTTCCAGGTGCTTCATCAGGATGTCGCCGTAGCGGTCGACCGATATGCGGCCGAGGTAAGCGGTGGGCGCACCGAGGCGGGATGCCGCAACCGCCACGTTGATGTTCGACCCACCGGGGACTGGCTCAGGCACCAGGTCGATGACAGCGTCTCCGCACGCAACGATCATCGTTTCGTCACCAGAGCTGCGGCGTGAGAACGCTTCGACACCGGGACTCCGTAGGGATACGAATCCTTGTGGGCGAAGCAGTTCACGAGGGCACACTACACGCCGATTCAGCGCCGGTCCCCGACGAGTTGGAGAGCAGGTCTGGGATCGGAGCCCGTCCTAATCTGCTCGCATGAGCACTTCACAAGAACGCAAGAAGCCCTGGTGGCACGAGGCCGTCTTCTATCAGATCTATCCGCTGAGCTTCGCCGATTCTGATGGCGATGGATACGGCGACCTCGACGGGATCACCTCCAAGCTGGACTATCTGTCCGACACCCTCGGTGTTGATGCCATCTGGCTGTCCCCGTTCTACAAGAGCCCGATGAACGACTGGGGATACGACATCTCCGACCACACCGATGTTGACCCGTTGTTCGGAGGCCTCGATGGCGCACGCACGCTGATCGACGCTACACACGATCGGGGCATGAGAGTGATCGTCGACTACGTGATGAATCACTCATCCGATGAGCACCCCTGGTTCGTCGAGTCGCGGTCATCGCGAGACAACCCGAAGCGGGACTGGTATGTGTGGCGCGATGGCAAGCCTGATGGAAGCCCTCCGACGAATTGGTTGAGCGTGTTCGGCGGACCGTCGTGGACCTTCGACGAAACGACGGACCAGTGGTACCGCAACACCTACTTGGCATCCCAACCAGATCTCAACTGGCGAAATCCGGAGCTTGTCGATGCGATGCTCGATGTCGCAAGGTTCTGGCTCGACATGGGGGTCGATGGGTTCCGAGTGGATGCGGCCCACCAGATGATGAAGGACCCGGAGGACCGTGACAATCCACCGGTCCCCGACGACTGGCAGCGCCCGTTCAAAGACATGGGGGAGTACGACGAGTTCGTCCACCTGTACGACCTTGGTCACCCCGATGTCCACGAAGCGCATCGTGCGTTTCAGGCGGTTCTCGATGAGTACGCCCACGATCCGATGAGCGTCGGCGAGATCCACATCTTCGATCTGCCGGAGTGGGCGTCCTACTATGGGCACGATTTCGATCAGTTCTCGATGCCGTTCAACTTCCACCTCATGGCGTGCGACTGGAACGCGCGAAGCGTGAGGGCCCTCGTCGAAGCGGTGCACTGGAACGTTCCAGCGGGCGGATGGACGAACTGGACGCTCGGCAACCATGACGAGATCAGGCTCGCGTCACGGCTTCCCGAGGGTCACGAGCGGCTCGCAGCACTTCTTCTGCTCTCGCTGAGAGGAACACCGTTCCTCTACTACGGCGATGAACTCGGCATGAAACAAACATCCGTATCGGCTGACGAGAAGAAGGACCCTTGGGGCGCGAACGTGGAATACCTCTCCAGAGACGGCGAACGCACCCCGATGCAGTGGAACTCAGGGCCCAACGCAGGCTTTGCGGTAGAGGGAACGAAGCCGTGGCTGCCAATTGCGGATGACTACGAGACGGTCAACGTTGAGTCGGCCTTGACGAACCCGGATTCCACGCTGAACATGTATCGGCGACTCCTCGTCGTGCGTCGTGAATCGGAAGCGCTTCGCTTTGGATCGTTCATGGCGCATCCGAGCTCCTCCGAGGACGTCTTCGTATACCGGCGCGAGTCAGACCACGAGACGGTCTCGGTTGCTCTGAACTTCTCGGAGGAGACACGCACCGTCCGGTTGCGATCCGGTCGCATCATCTTCTCCACTGCCTCTTCAGAGAGATCGGAGAGGTTCCGCGATGAGCTTCTACTCGAGCCGGGCGAGGGTGCCATCGTTCGGCACCGTTAGCTTCGTGCCGGTGGCAGCCAGCTCAGACTGTGATTCGCTCTGCCCGCAGATCGTGTGAGCCATCCTCCCGTGTGTACTCGAAGTACATCCACACGGCATCCCGTGCGCGCACCGCACACACGTATCGCACACATCCGTGGGGTGAGGTCACCCACGGCTCGGGGTCGCGCACGAAGCTGAGGCCATCTGGTCAGGTGGCAAGCCCAGCATGCTCCTCGTAGTTGTCGTAGAAGGTGCGTCCGCCATCGAACATCGCGAGGTACCCGTCGTCCCACTCGATCATCGAGTTGATGCGAGCCCGGCGTCCGTGCCACGAGTCGTCTCCAGGCGCCTCGAAGACGTACTCGATCGCAGGGAAGTAACGACCGTCGGTTGAGACCGCCAAGACGGTCGCATCCAGCGGAGCCGAGTGGATGCGATTGCCCTCGATCGTGGGTCCGGTACGCGGAGGAGCGGCTGCGTAGAGCCACAGCTCATCCTCCATCAGGTGGACGTACGGGTCCTTGATCCAGGGAAGGCCGAACTCTCCTGGTGACAGGACGGTGCGTCTGCCCTGTGTGTCGAGATCCGCAAGGTCGTCAGCCTCAAGAAGGTCGATGCGCCATGTCGACGTGCCCTTGATCTCGTACGACACGTACACCATCCAGCGGTCATGGAACCAGACGGCGTGTCCTTCCTCGATCGAGTTTGCGTTGAAATCGTCCTTGGTCGCGGTCCACACATCATCGAAGTGAAGCCCGCCCGAGCTTGTAGCGATTGCACAGACACCAGCCCTGCCTTGTTCGAGTGGCTTCCTGGCTCGGTAGAACAGGACGAACTGATCTCTCTCGGCTTCGTAGAAGACCTTGCCACCGATCCAGTTCCCGTATCCGGTTCCGGGTGGTGTTCTCACGACCACCGATTCCGAGGGGTCGAAGTCGAGTGTGGCGAAGTCAGTTCCCATGGGTTGGCTCGCGGTCATGCGACATCGACGATGGGGATGGCTGGCTTGGCACCGTCATGTATGCGGTCAACCCTTGGTTGAACCTGCCATCAGTCCTCGCACGAAGTAGCGCTGTAGCGAGAAGAAAACGGCAAGCGGCAGCACCATCGTCACGAACGCGGCCGCGGTGAGGATGTGCCAATCCTGACCACGGCTTCCTGTCACGTTCGCAAGGACAACCGTGACCGGGGCCACATCGATCGAACTTCCGACGAAGGTAACGGCGATGAGGTAGTCGTTCCACGTCCAGAGGAACTGGAAGATCGCAAAGGCTGCGAGCGCAGGGAGCGAGAGCGGGACGATCAGTTTCCAGAAGATCGTGAAGTGATCTGCGCCGTCGATACGAGCCGACTCGATGATGTCTCCCGGCAGCGTCGACATGTAGTTGGTCAGTAAGAAGATGGCTAATGGCATGCCGAACATCGAATGGGTGAGCCATACGGACAACGACGTGCCCTGAAGATTGAGATCGGGGAACACCGTCAGTGTCGTTCCGAGGACGGTCAGGTGTGCTCCACCGACGTAGAGCTGGAGGAGTGGGATCAATGACATCTGCAACGGAACAGCCATCAGCGAGACGAGAAGGATGAACAGGAACTCTCGTCCAGGGAACCGCATCCATGCGAATGCGTAGCTAGCGAATGCCGCGATCGCGATCGGAATGATCGTGGCTGGAATCACGATCGCAAGCGAGTTGAGCAGCGCAGACACCATGTCGGGTGCGCCAGATCCTTCGCCGAACAGAACGAAGTTGTAGTTCTCCATGGTGAAGTCGAACTCTGTGAAGAACGTCCACCAACCAGAGGTTTTGATCGCTGCTTCTGGTCTGAACGAGCTGATGAAGAGGCCGAGCGTCGGGATCAGCCACAGGATCACGAGGAACCAGAGGATGGCCTTACTGCCGAAGCTCGTGAGCCAGCCGAACGCGCCTGTGGACTGCTTGTCGGTGAGATCTGTGAGGGGTGGGCGCTCTTGCGTCGATGTCATCGCATCGCCCCTTCCTTACGCACGCGTCGAATGTTTACGTACATGATCGGCACGATGAACAGGAAGAGCACAGTCGCCAATGCGGAGCCCCGACCGGCCTGTGTGAACCGGAACGCTTGATCGAACATCTCGTTCGCGATCACATTCGTCTGGAATTCTCCGTTCGTCATCACCTTGACGATGTCGTAGACCTTCATGACAATGACGATCAGCGTTGTGACCACGACGGCGATCGTCGACCGGATCGTCGGGATCGTGATTCGCCAGAAGGAATCGCTCTGTGTAGCGCCGTCGATCTCAGCTGCCTCGAGCAACTCATTGGGCACGCCCTTGATCGCCGCTGAAAGTACAACCATCGCAAAGCCGGTCTGTATCCAGATCAACACGATGATGAGGAAGAAGGTGTTCCATGGTGGCCGAATCAGCCATGCGACGGGATCGAATCCGAGCGACGTCGTAATGGCATTCGCCACGCCTATCTGAACCTCTCCGGGGGGTCGGAATATGTAGATGAACCTCCAGATGACCGAAGCGCCGACCATCGAGATGGCCATCGGGAGGAAGATGAGGGCTTTGGCGACGGCCTCTCCTCTCCGCATGCGGTCGGTGAGAACTGCGATGAACAGACCCAGTCCGGTGGCGAATGTCGTGACGGAGAAGACCCACCACAGGTTGTTCCAGATCACCCCTCCCAACGACGTGAATACCGCGAACGCGATGAATATGACGCCCACAGCTGTCCAGCCAAGGGGGGCAGGTCCATCGTACGTCGCCCGAACGCCGATCGTCTTCCCAAGTCTTCGTGCGAACCAGATCCCGAGGAGCAACGCAACCATGCCGATGATGAAGAAACGGCTGGTGAAGATGTCCGTCCAGCCCGACATGTTGAACATGTCGTCGTTGCCGAAGATCCACTTGTAGTTCTCCAAGCCGACCCAGTTTTCACTCCCTCGATCCTTGAGTGACAATATCCCTGTTCGGATCGTCGGGATGATGAGCCCGATCGTCACCAGGAGTAGAGCGGGACCGATAAAGACCCACGGCTGGGCCGATTCCGACAACCTCTTCCGTCGTGCGATCCCCGGTGGTTTCCACCATCCGAATAGCGCTCCCAATGCGGCTCCTGCTGCAGCGGTGCCGAGCACGGTTCCCGTCCCCCCCCCGAACGCGTTGGCATTGAGAAACGCACCAAGGACGAGGCCCATCAGGAGCCCAACGATGGCAAGAAAGAGCGACCAGTACTGGGGAGCTATCTCGATCACCTTGTTGATGCCCCAGAAGATCAGGAAGAAGGCACCCACCGCGACGACCACACCAACGACGATCCCGATGATATCGCCCACTTATTGACGTCCCTTCTTCTTCGCCCGATGCTACATCTTCAGAACTTCGCTTGCTTGACAGCCGAGATAGAGGTGGCGGCATCCGGGGATGCCGCCACCTCGCTTCTCGTGTCTTGCGTTACGTGTCGGTACTAACCGAGTCCGAGCCACACCTCTTCTACCTTTGCGAACCCATCTTCCACCGATATGTTGCCGGCGGTGATGTCCGTTGCCTGACTCCAGAACTCGCCTGCGCCGATGTCACCCGGCATCAGGTCGGAACCATCGAACCGGAACGGATCCGCGCTCAGCAGGATGTCTGCGAGAGCGAGGCCGAATGAGTCACCGGCGAAGGACACCGCGAGGTCCTGCGATGTGTTCGGGTTCAAGAACCCGCCACCCGGCGCCAAAGGCGTTCTCGTCTCCGCGTATGTCGGGCTACCGATGTAGCGGAGCGCTTCGACCACCTCGGCACGGTCATTGAACATCACAGCATGTGTTCCGGCACCAAGTACGACCTGGCCGAAGTCGTCGGATATCGTCGGCAGGTAGAACACGTTCACATCACCATCTGGTCCAAGCGCGGCATCAGGGTTCGACCCTGAACGCCCTGGATCGACCCAGAAGTTGGCGTAGAAGTTCGCCTGGCGGTGCATCATGCACTTGCCCTCGAGGAGCGGTAGGCCAGCGTCACCGAAGTCCGTGGAGGCGATCGTCTCGCGTCCACCGAACACGTTGCCTTCTTCGCCCCACAGGTCATTGATGAAGTTTCCAACCTCGATGACCTTCGGGTCGGTGAAGGGAATCTCGTGGTTGACCCACTGGTCATAGACATCGGGGCCGTGGAGTCGGAGCATGATGTCTTCCATCCAGTCCGTGTATGGCCAACCGGTCGCACCACCAGAACCGATACCGATGCACCACGGAGTTTCTCCGTCAAGCTTCATCAGATCCATGAGAGCGATCAGCTCGTCCCATGTTGTCGGAATGTTGTAGCCATTGGCAGCGAATGCTGACGGGCTGTACCAAACGAGGCTCTTCAAGTCAGCCTTGTTCGGCACACCGTAGACCTGACCCTCGTAGGTCACGAGCTCAAGCCAGAACGGGTCGTACATCGCAAGGAGTTCCTGGACGAGTTCGTCCGGGAGCGGCTTGATGACGCCTCGCTCAGCCATGTCCTGGATCTTCCCCGGCTGGGCGTAGATACCGATGTCAGGTGGGTTGCCACCCTGGATCCGAACATCGTTCAGCTCCTGGAAGCTGCGGTCACCAGTGATGAGCACGGTCACGTTGGCCGCATCCTCGTGAGGCTGCATGGCATCCTGGAACGCCAACAGTTCGGTCGCCGTCTCCGGCCCGAAAATGTCAACGAAGCCAGTGTCTGCCATCGAGTCGTCGCCCGAAGCTGTCGTTGTGGTCGCCTGTGTCGTGTCCGATCCGCTGTCATCGTCTGACGAACATGCCGTCATGACGAGAGCGAATGCGAATACGATGATTGCGACGTTGCGGAGTCTCTGCATTCTCGAGTTCCTCTCTCAGTCGAATATTGGGACGGCAATACTGCCATCCAGAGCCAACGTTAGCATTGGTAAACTGGGCCAAGTCGAGTCCTTCTAATACGAATTAGGAATCCATGGAAATTCGGCCACCATCGATGAGCGATGTCGCCGAGGAGGCGAGTGTTTCGCAAGCGACGGTTTCGCTTGTTCTGAACGATGTCGACGGCTCAGGGATCTCCCAATCGACGAAGGAGCGGGTCCGTGCGGTGGCACGAGAGATGGGCTATCGCCACAACGCCGTTGCGCGGAGCCTCAAACTCCAGCGGTCAGACACGATCGGATTCGTCTCGGATCAGATCACTACCACCCCCTATGCATTCGGCCTCGTTCAAGGAGCCCAGGACGCCGTGAGAAATGTCGGTAAGCATCTACTGATCTCCAATGTCGAGTACAGGGACGACGTGAGCATCGAGGCGGCCGAAGAGATGGCTGTGGTGGAGCTCCTTGAGCGGCGCGTTGACGGCATCATCTTTGCGTCCATGCTCCAGAGATCCATGGATGTTCCGTCAGCCCTGAGCGAGGTCCCGAGCGTCCTGCTCGATGTAGAAGCAACGGACCGCTCACTCGCCTCCATCGTTCCCGACGAATACGCCGCGGCCAAAGCGGCATGTCGGCTGCTGGTCGATGCCGGGCACACGGACATCATCCATCTGTCGACACCCGGCGGGCCCCCATCGGTCGCGATGCGCGGGGCAGGCTTCGTCGATGCCATGGCCGCGGCCGGTCTGGTGGAATCCGTGGAGGCCATCGTTGAGATCGAGGACTCGACGCCGGAAGCCTACGCCGCCGCTCTTGAGGTACTGAAGACATCCTCGAGGCCCACGGCGATCTTCTGCTACAACGATGAGATGGCGTGGGGCGTCTATCAGGCGGCTGCCGAACTCGGTCTCTCCGTGCCGGATGATCTCTCCGTTGTCGGGTTCAAGAACGTCCCGTTGATCGCACCGATGCTTCGTCCCGGGCTGACCACGGTGGAACTCCCGCACTACTCGATGGCCGAGTGGGCTGTCTCGTACCTGTTTGACGGTCGCTCCGACCCCGTCCAGGAAGTTGTCGAGTGTCCGGTCGTCATGCGAGACTCGGTGAGCCCTCCGCGGTCATCGAGAAGGGATAAGAGTCAACCGCGGTCGCGCCGCCGACGACAGCGCCAGAAGTGAAACCATGACCACACGACCAGGAGAGACGATGATGACGCCCGCCCCAGAATCCCCGACGTTCGTCACTCATCTTGAGTGCGGGTACACGGGCGAAGTGTTCCCCGCGGACACGATCCAGGAACTGTCGTCGGCTGGCAAGCCGCTGCTCGTCAAATACGACCTGGATGCTCTCGGAAGCGCTGTCGACAAGGGCGAGTATGCGACACGTCCCGACGGAATGTGGAGATATCGGGAATTCCTCCCCGTTCGGTCGGGCCGTGACGTTGTCTCGCTTGGTGAATCCGATACGCCCCTCGTTCCGCTGTCCCGCATGGCCCAGAGGCTCGGTGCCAATTCGATCGTTATGAAGGATGAAGGAAGGCTTCCGACCGGATCGTTCAAGGCCCGTGGATTGGCCATGGCCGTGTCGATGGCCAAGGAACTTGGCTTGACACGTCTTGCGATGCCGACGAACGGAAACGCCGGAGCTGCCCTCGCGGCATACGGAACCAGGGCAGGGATGGAGACGTACATCTTCTGTCCGGCCGACACACCAGAGGTCAACGTGCGGGAGATCGCACTCCAGGGCGGCAAGGTGTGGCGGGTCAACGGGCTGATCAACGACTGCGGCAAGATCGTGGGCGCAGGCAAGGAGCGGATGGGCTGGTTCGACGTGTCGACGTTGAAGGAGCCCTATCGGATCGAGGGGAAGAAGACGATGGGCCTCGAACTTGCCGACCAACTGGGGTGGCAGGTTCCCGACGTGATCTTCTACCCGACGGGAGGCGGAACGGGCTTGATCGGGATGTGGAAGGCCTTCAACGAATTGAAAGAGATCGGATGGATCTCAGGAGACCTTCCGCGGATGGTCGCTGTCCAGTCATCTGGCTGTGCTCCGATCGTCAAGGCGTACGACGAGGGCGAACGACATGCGGACCTGTGGGAAGGCGCCGCAACGATCGCATCTGGGATACGAGTGCCGATTGCCGTCGGCGACTTTCTCATCCTCGATGCCGTGCGTGAGAGCGATGGGTTTGCCATCGCGGTCGACGACTCGGATATCGCCGCGGCCCACGCGAGGGTTCCTTCCGAGGACGGAATGTTGATCTGTCCGGAGGGTGCAGCAACGGTGACCGCGTACGAACAGGCACTCGAGAGCGGCCTCGTTTCGAAGGATGAGCGTGCCGTTCTGTTCAACTGTGGCAGCGGTCTCAAGTATCCGATGCCTCCCGCCGACGCCGAACTCGATCACACCCAGCCGATCGACTGGGACGCCCTGGCGATGGCCTGAGATGACGAAGATCGTGATCACCGAATTCATGGACCAGGCCGCAGTTGCGGATCTGTCATCGGATCACGACGTCGTCTACGACCCTGCTCTTGTCGACGACAGATCCGCGCTGTTGAAACACATCGCCGACGCTGAGGGGCTGATCGTTCGGAATCGCACGCAGGTCGACCGGTCGTTGTTGGATCGGGCGCCGAAACTCCAAGCTGTGGGGCGTCTCGGTGTCGGGATGGACAACATTGACCTTGCGGCGTGCACTGACAGGAGCGTCGCTGTCCACCCGGCAACAGGTGCGAACGCTGATGCCGTTGCCGAGTACGTCATCGCGGCGGTGCTGACCCTCGTCAGAGGGGCGTTCCTCGCTTCAGATCGCGTCGTGCTCGGCGAGTGGCCGAGGACCGAACTGTCCGGCTTGGAGGTCCGGGGAAGAACGATGGGCCTCCTCGGTCTCGGTGACATCGCCCGGAGGGTTGCCGTTCTCAGTCAGGCGCTTGGGATGGAAGTCATCGCATCTGACCCATTCGTTCCAGACACCGATGCCGTGTGGTCCACCGTGCGGAGCGTGGAATTCGCGGAACTCGTGTCGACGAGCGATGCGATCAGCCTCCATGTTCCGCTGACAGATACCACTGAGCAACTTTTCGGGCGCGCTGAATTCGCATCCATGAAGGAGGACGCCGTGCTCGTCAACACCGCACGAGGTGGCATCGTCGATGAAGGGGCCCTGATCGATGCCCTGCGTGGAGGAACCATTCGGGGTGCAGCGATCGATGTGTTCGAGAGTGAACCGCTGACTCCTGCTCTCTCCGCTTCGTTCGATCAGGTTCCGAACCTCATCCTGACACCGCACATCGCTGGGGTCACCGAGGAGTCGAACCGAAGGGTCAGCGCGATGGTCGCGTCCAAGGTGCGCGCAGCGCTAGCCGAAGGAGACGAGTGATGGCTGTCGTCACTTGCGTCGGCCTGGCTGTTCAGGATTCGGTGTACTCGATCGACGGGCCGCTTGCGGTCGGACGGAAGAATTTCGCCACCGGCATGCAGCGGATGGGAGGCGGTCCAGCGGCGAACGCTGCAGTAACCGTGGCTTCTCTCGGGGGAACAGCCAACCTCATCTCGGTGCTCGGACAGGACCCGACCGCCATCGAGATCATCGAGGGCCTCGAGTCTCGTGGCGTATCGACGAGCGGGGTGCGCCGGGACGGCGACAGCGACTCGCCGCAATCCGTTGTCATCACGACCGCCGACGGCGAGCGGACGATCGTCAACCGGACGGATGGGCTCCTGTGGGATAGCGCTGCCCCCGTCTCAGCCACAGACATAGAGGGATCGAAATGTGTCCTTGTGGATCTGAGGTGGATCGAAGGAGCGACTTCGGCGATCCGACAGGCTGCAGATGCTGGCATTCCGACCGTTGTTGATTACGACCTCACCGACAAGGATGCCCCAGAGTCGATTTTGGAACTCTCGAGCCACGTGATCTTCTCCGAGCCGGCTCTATCGCGGCTCACGGGTCTGACCGATCCGAGGCGAGCGATCGAGGCGGTAGAGACAGGAAGCGGCTTTGCGGGTGTGACGCTTGGGTCATCGGGAGTTCTCTGGCGAGAGGACGGGCGGACGCATCATCTCGACGTTTTCGTTGTCGACGCCGTCAGCACCCTCGGCGCGGGGGATGTGTTCCATGGTGCGTTCGCACTCGGTGTGGCCCAAGGACGCGAGACTCGAGACAACATGAGGTGGTCGGCAGCGGCCGCGGCTCTCACGTGCCAGAACGGTGGGGGCCGCGCAGGGATTCCAACCGGCCAAGAGGTGGCCTCTTTCCTTGAGGAGGGCGGGAGATGACGATGACCGCTGGTAAGCAATGGGGGCTCCGACGCCTGGCTGACGATGCAGGCCGGTTCAAGATGATCGCGGTCGACCAGCGGCCACCGATCAAGGATCTTGTGAGTGCCGCACGCGGAGGAGGGCCAGCAACATACGACGACGTCTCCCTGGTGAAGCGACTTCTGGTGGAGGAACTGGCACCACACGGATCAGCGGTCCTGTTGGACCCGCACTTTGCCTATCCGAAGGCGATCGATGTGGTCCCGCCTCACGGAGGGCTCCTCCTGACGCTTGAGGACTCCATATTCGAAGAGACGGACGCCGGAAGGAAGTCCTCTGAGATCGACGATTGGAGTGTCGACAAGATCAAGCGCATCGGTGGAGATGCCGTCAAGGTTCTGGCGTGGTATCGCCCGGACGCAAGCGATGAGGTCAACGAGCACCAGCAGGAGTTCGTCGCCAAGATCGGTGACGCCTGTCGGGTATACGACATCCCGTTCCTGTTCGAGCTCCTCGTCTACTCCTTCCCCGGAGAGGACGCACACACGACCGGCTACGTGGAGCAACCGAAGAAACGGTCAGAGCACGTACTGGAGAGCATCGAGACGTTCGCGGGCCCGGAGTTCGGTGTCGATGTGTTCAAGCTCGAAAGCCCAATTCCAGCGGGTGACGTTCCTGACCCGCTCGGCGAAAGCACCAAAGCGATCGACGAAACGCAGGCACTGTTCAACGAGATCGACCGGATCTCCGATGTGCCATGGGTCATGTTGTCTGCCGGTGCGTCAAAGGGTGACTTCAAGAACATCCTTGCATTCGCCTACGAGGCTGGTGCGAGCGGGTTCCTTGCGGGTAGAGCCATCTGGTGGGATGAGCTCCTTGCCTTCCCCGATGTTGACCGTGCGCGCTCGGCTCTCCGCAGCGAGAGTGTCGGCTATCTGAATGACATCAACACACTTACGGATGCTGCGGCACTCCCGTACGGTGAACACCGGTCCTTCGCACCCCACGGACCGTCTGTCAGCCCGGCGGATGGATCGTTTCGCAGCGGGTATGGGAGCATCACCGAATGAAGCTCGGCGTCATCGCAATCGCACGCCCGACGTTCGACGTTCCGTTCGCTGAGGAGATCGCGAGCACAGCGTTCAACACCCTTGAAGCATCCGACCTCGACATCGCCGGACGCAGTGCGTTGGCGATGAGCATCGAAGACGTGACCCTCGCTCTCAAGGAGTTGGCTTCGGCCGACATCGACGGGCTCGTCATCCTGCAGGCCACCTTCGCCGACTCATCGTTGGCGGTGGCTGCGAGTGATGTCGAACTTCCGGTCGTGCTCTGGGCGTTTCCTGAAGCACGAACGGGTGGAAGGCTTCGGATCAACTCCTTGTGCGGCATCAACCTCGCGGGATACACGCTGACGCAGCTTGAACGCGAATACGGGTGGCTTCTCCGCGACGCTGGCGACGAGATGGCACCGATGGCCATTGCCCAACTGGTCAGCCATCCCGCACGCAGGCCCGTGATCGGGGACGCCCGCCACACTCTGGCGGACACAGACATCACGCTTCGAGCAGAGGCGGTGAAGGCCAGGCTTGCCGCAACGACGATCGGCAGAGTGGGTGAACGTCCAGATGGCTTCGAACCGTGTGCCTATGAAGGCGACGCCCTTCAGTCGATACTCGGTGTTCGGGTCGACGAAGTGCCCCTGCCGGAACTGTTCAAGCGCGCAAACGACGCATCGGCGAGCTCCGTTGCATCAGCCAGGCACAGAGCCGAGGCCTTTCTCGAGGGCATGGACATGGTCGACCAACCGTCGCTGGAGAGCAGCCTCAAGCTGAACGCTGGATTACGGTCCCTCATCGAGGACCACGGCTGGTCCGGCGTGGCCACACGCTGCTGGCCGGAGACCTTCACCGAGTTCGGTGGCGCTGCATGCACGCCCATGGCCCTGTTGGCGGAAGACGGAACGCCGGGATCCTGCGAGGCTGATGTGTATGGAAACGTCACGGGCCTTGTGCTCGGATGGCTCGGTGATTCGTCAAGCTTCGTGGCTGATCTCGTGGATCTGGATGCCGACTCCGGCACCGGAGTTCTGTGGCACTGCGGCCTTGCACCGTTCGAAATGGCAGACCCGGATGTCACCGCCTCAGCGACGATCCATTCGAACAGGCAGAAGCCGCTTCTGAGCGAGTTCCCGCTCAAGCCAGGCCGTGTCACGATCGCCCGGTTCAGCCAGTCCAGGGGGACCCATCGGCTCGTCATCGGCAGCGGGGAGATGCTGAAGGCGCCGCTCGCGTTCTCAGGCACCGCCGGTGTCATTCGCTTCGACAACCCGGTGGATCAGGTGCTGTCGACCATCATGTCTGAGGGGCTCGAGCACCACTACGGCATCGTTTACGCTGATGTAGTGGACGAGCTGTATGCGTTGGCTGAGATCCTCGACCTGCCGGTGGTGGCACTGTGAGCATTCGACACATTCCGGCTGGTGATGTGATCCGGTACGGGGTGATCGGCACCGGCATGATGGGTATCGAGCACATCGAGAACATCGCTGCGATCGATGGATGTGCGGTCACGGCTGTATCCGATCCTGATCCCGGTTCGCTCGCGGCCGGAGCTAGCGCCGCTGAGCTCGGTGAGGCTGCGACGTTCGCCGACCACCGTGACCTCCTGGCGTCCGGTTTGGTCGATGCAGTTGTGCTTGCATCGCCAAACTTCACGCACGGCGACATCCTGCTCGACATCATCGATAGCAGCGTCCACTTCCTCACCGAGAAGCCGCTCTGTACGACCGTGGAGGCTGCATCTGCTGTTGTCGATGCCGCATCTGGGTACGAGGGTGTTGCGTGGATGGGTCTCGAGTATCGGTACAAGCCACCGATCACACGCCTGATCGACGAAGTGAAGAGTGGAGTCGTCGGGGATCCGAAGATGATCTTCATCCGCGAACACCGATTCCCGTTCCTCCCCAAAGTCGGAGACTGGAACCGGTTCAAAGAGAACACAGGTGGGACGTTCGTGGAGAAGTGCTGCCACTTCTTCGATCTCATGAACCTCATCGCAAACGATGAACCCGTCCGTGTGTTCGCCTCGGGCGCACAGGACGTGAACCACCTCGACGAGTCATACGATGGCCGCACGCCGGACATTCTCGATAACGCCTTCGTGATCGTTGATTACAGAGGAGGGCTGCGGGCGATGCTCGACCTCTGCATGTTCGCCGAAGGGTCAGAGAACGAGCAGGAGCTTGCGGTTACGGGTGATGTCGCCAAGATCGAAGCATTCGTGCCCGGTGGAAACATCAGGATCTCGCATCGAGATGGTTCCCCTGTCGAGGACATCCCTGTCCAAGACGAGCGCATCACCTACGAGGGCCTGCACGAGGGATCGTCGTACCTCGAGCATCTTGATTTCGTCGAGGCCATAAGGAAAGGGACACCGCCGAAGGTCACGCTCGCCGACGGGTTGGCTTCCGTTGCGATCGGGGTGGCGGCCCACCGGTCGATCGATGAAGGACGCCCTGTCAACATGACCGAGATCCTCCCTGAAGATTGAGACGCTGAGCCGTAGCCGCTCAGCCCGGCGTTCTCGTGGTCGCGATGTGGTCGCGGTACCAGAACCCCGAATCCTTGATGGTTCGTGTCTGGGTTGAGTGATCAACATGGACGATCCCGAACCGCTGGTCGAATCCGCTCTTCCACTCAAGGTTGTCGAGGAAACTCCACACGAAGTACCCACTAACCCCAACACCCTCGCTGCGAACCTGGTCGATCTGGTCGATGTGGTCGGAGAGATAGTCGGTTCGCCTTGCGTCGTGAACGCGGCCATCTGCTGAGACGCCATCCGAGTACGACGCTCCGTTCTCGGTGATGACCATCGGCGGTGGGTTCCAATCCGTGTGTACCCGTCTCAGGAACGCTCCGAGGGCCTCGGGGTCGACCCTCCAACCCATCTCGGTGAAACCTGGCTGTGCGGGAGCCCCGACGGGTCCTTCGCTCTCGTCGAGTTCCTCGGATCCGGCACCGACTGCGAGCGAGGTGTAGAAGTTGATTCCCAGGAAGTCCGTTGGCTCGGCGATCGCATCCATGTCGCCGGGCTGGAGCATGTCCGACGGAAGCCGGCCGAGACGTTCGTACACCTCAACGATGTCCGGTGGGTATCCCTTGCCGAACACCGGATCGAAGAACCAGCGGTTCCGAAAGCCGTCGAAGTGCTTCGTTGCTGCGATGTCCTCAGGTGAGTCCGTTGCCGGTGTGGCGTGTCTGCAATCGAGCGCGATGCCGACGGAGAGCGTCCGGCTGGTGCCGTCGA
>PVMK01155954.1_pt1 | contig 29652 bp, 29 predicted proteins | sample 1853481 | NCBI WGS metagenome assembly PVMK01 (sample SAMN08533507, study PRJNA380276) | Marine sediment metagenome, whole genome shotgun sequencing project.
TTTTACTTATATAGGATTTAATATTTTTTTTATCGAGAATTAATGACCCATCCTTACTTTTACCTTCTATAACCTTATGTTTCGAATTTCTCAAAACGTGTTTTATCCAGTTACCATCTTTATCTCTTCCAAAATAGATTTGACCTTCTTCCATAGATTCAAATAATTCTGGAATTTTGTCTTTTAGTACTTGTAAAGCTAATCTTATGGAAGGGTCTTTCTTAATGTCATTAACCAATTCTGAACCAAGTGTATTGTTGCATTTAGTACATAAAATAAATGCACAAAGTCTTCCTCCAATAGCTTCAGGTATTATATGTTCAAGGGAATCTGCTGGTTCATTTAAACATAATATACATTTAGGTAAGTTGGTAGTTACTTTCAAAATAGATACTCCTAAAAATAATTATTATTATAATATATATTATTATAATTTCTTATGGTTGTTAGGTATATAAAATATTTTTAAAGTATTAACTCAATTCAGGTATAACAATATCCACATTTGAGGTCATTATTGCGGTTCTAACATTGCGTATAGTGGCCTGGTTTTAGTAACTAGAATTACCTAGCAAATCAAATTGATTATACAATGATCCAGTATGAGTCTAGTATTAGGGATTAGAGGGAGTTAACCATTATGATTTGTAGGATCATAATCTTAATATAATTGCTCTAAACCCATACTGGAAGATTAATTAATAATTGCCACGCATATTAATAATTACTGTATTCCTGAAAAGTCTCCCACCATGCAATTAAATTTTTTACTGGCACAACACTTTGTATGATATGAATAGGAGCAAATATAAAACCTCCTCCATGGGCCAGGTCGTTTATCCTTCTTTTAGTCTCTTCCCGTACTTCTTCAGGACTTCCAAAAGCCAATATAGCATTGTCACAACTGCCTCCCCAAAAGGTAAGGTCTTTTCCAAACTCTTTCTTCAACGAAGCAGTATCTCCCATACCTCTGCAGTTTACCTGGATAGGATTTAAAATATCTACTCCAGCCTCTATTAGAAGGGGGATCGTGTCTTTGATGGCTCCATCATTATGGAAGAATATATATACCTTCGATTTTGCTTTTTCCTTTATAAATTCGAATAGCTTTTTGTGGTAAGGCCAGATCAATTCCTTATATAGCTCCAGAGAGACAAGCAACCCGTCCTTTGTACCAAGATCATCTGCAGTAGATATAATCATGACATTTTCCCCTACTGCGTCAAGGGCTCTTTCCCAATATCCTATCTTTATTTCTAAAAATTTATCCATGATAGCATGGACTAGTTTCTTATTAGTGACCATATCCATAAAAAACTTTTCATATCCGGCTATCCACATTGCATTTTCCCACATACCCGCACTCATTCTTTCAAGAAAGTAAGCTTTTTTTTGCTCATATACTACTTTGTCGGCTTTCTTCTTTAGATCAATATATCTTAAAGAGTCAGAAGGGTCCGGCCATGGATAATTTTCAATATCTTTTACTGTTTTTGCATCTCCCAAAGGGTGATGATATAAATCATAAAAGTGACCATTTTCTTTTGGCATCTTCCATCCGATACCAAATTCATCAATTATTTTATAATGGTCTCCATCCAGGCCAATATCCCTGGAGAGGCCTTTATCCTCAGGAGCATCTGGTGCGACATTTTTAATATCTATTCCCAATTTTTCTATTAGTTCATCATTTACCTCACCTAATTGAGTGATCTTGTCATACAGGTTTATTGGTTTTTTCAGTCCGAGGTATTTGCTTAATTTCTCCAGCACATTAATATTTATTCCAGCGACTAATGCTCCACCGATATCCAGAGGGATTCTATCTGGTTCCTTATGCTCAAGTACCGATTTTACTCTTTCATAACTTGTATATTTCATATAGTATTTCCTTATTCTGTATTAATCTAAATTTAAGTTTTATGTATCATTAAATCTTAATGATATTTATTTAAAAAAATTAAAACCTCTTTTGGTTAATAGAGAAAAAAACTAATCCGCAAAGGACCTACTATTCTCTTTTTCTACTATTAAAATTACCTCTTCTAAAAATCATATGAACTATTTAGAATTTTTTTAATTTCATTTATGTCCGCAACTCGTGGATTATTAGTATAATCTGGTAATTCCAAAGATACTTCTGCTATCTCATCTAAATCTATCTTATCTACCTTAATCTCTTTTAAGCTTATATTCATTTTTATTTTCTTCAGGAATTCTTTAATTAATGCATAGGTTTTCTCAGCAGCAATACTATCTTCAACTTTCATCAAATTCTCATCAAGCATTCTTGAAAGATCAGCAAATTTAGCAATAGCACTAGAATAGGTATAAAGTATAAATTCAGGATATATAGCTGCCAGAGCTTCCCCATGCATTACATGAGAACAGCAACCTCCAATAGCCATCCCTATTCCATGAGGTAGAGTTACGCCAGCATTTGCAATACTAAGTCCTGCTAGTGTGTCTGCCCATGCCATTTGAGTTCTAGCAACTAAGTCCTGGCTATCATTAATAATCTTAGGAAGGTTCTTTATTACTAGTTTTATAGCTTCAAGAGTTAACATTTCAACGTATGGTGATGTATTTTTATGGATATATGCTTCAAATGCGTGAGTAAAAACATCAAAACCTGTGCAAGCCGATACATGTTCAGGAATAGTAAGCATCAGTTCTGGATCGATTATACTAATCTTTGGAAATAAAAAAGAATTATAGAGTGCAGATTTTCTCTTTTCTTCTAGATTTGAAACAACTGCAACTTGGGTTACATGGGAACCTGTACCTGAAGTTGTGCTAACTGTAATTATTGGTAAAGTTTTACAAGTTGGCTGCATTTCTTTGAAAAAAAGATAATCCCAGGCAGTTCCCTTATGAGTTGCTTCAACAGCTATTGCTTTTGCAGTATCCATACTTGAACCCCCGCCAAAGCCAATAACCGTTTCTGCTTTAAATTCTTTCGCTAATTTTGCACCTTCAGATATAATATCTGTCGTTGGGTTGGGCATGACCTTATCAAAATGTTTATAGCTAACTCCAGCATCTGATAGGATGCTTTTTACTTTGTTAACAGATGGTTCGATAGCATCAAAAACCGGTGCAGTAACTAAAATACATTTCTTTCCAATTTCTAATACTGTATCTCCTAATTCACTTAACCTGCCGCGCCCAAACCTAATATCTGTTGGTTGAAAATAATTAAAATTATTCATTTAAGAACCTCCTCGTTTTCATTTATACTATTATTGAATCCAAATTCTATTTAAAAATATTTAACTACTTCGGGCCGTAATTCTGGCGTAGGTCCACTTTGAGACGCTACCCAGGATCCTAATCTATTAGCGAGATCACTAATTTCTCTTAATGTTTTGCCTTTCAGGTATTGCACTATCATTGCTGCAGTAAAAGCATCTCCCGCTCCTATTGTGTCCGAAACAGATACCTTATAGCCCGGATGCTCATAATATTCTTTGCTATTTAAAACAAGGCTTCCATTTTCCCCCCTGGTTAAGCATAAGAGATCTAATTTGAAATCATTAATAAGCTCAAGACATAGATCTATTTCATTTTTATTATTTGAATAAGTAAATAGATCTCTAATTATTTTTAATTCATCGGTGTTTAACTTCAATATGTTTGAAATTTTTATTGACTCCTCTATTGCCTCAATAGAATAAAAGTTTTGTCTGATATTCATATCAAGAAGTTTTATCACTTCAGATCTAGCTGATTTTAAAAATTCAGATATTGTATTTTTAGACTCACTCGACCTCTGTGCAAGTGTTCCAAAACATATTACATCAGCTTTCATTGCCAGATGTTCCCAAGAATCATTAAAATTTAAATAATCCCATGCTACCTTTTTGTGGATTGTATAATTTGGTTGCCCATTGCTATCCAGTTCTACACTGACAGTACCCGTTGGATAATTTGAATCAATCTGAATATATTCTTTATTTAAGTTTAATTTTTCCATTGATTCAAGGATTTCTTTTCCCAGAGAATCATTCCCAACCCTACTGGCAACAATTCCTATTTGACCCAATTTCGAAACATAATAAGCAAAATTTGCTGGTGCACCACCAAGTTTTTTACCCTCAGGAAGAACATCCCACAGTATCTCGCCTAATCCTATGGTTTTAAATTTTTTGTTCATTGATATATTGATTTTGTACTAAATTAGTACATCTATTACATAAATTTGTTTGCTTCATCAAAAGCGGCAATTATATTTTCAGCAGGCACTTTTGCTTGAATACAGTGAACCGGGGTAAAAACGAAGCCCCCTTCCTCTGAAAATATTTTTGCATTTTCTCTTACCTGGATCCTCACCTCTTCTGTAGTACCAAACGGCAGAATATGCTGGGTGTCTACACCACCACCCCAGAAACATATATCATTTCCAAATTCTTTTTTAAGCTCTTTAGGGTCCATATTATAAGCTGTAAATTGCACCGGGTTTAAAATATCAATCCCACATTCTATAAGATCGGGAATGAACTCATAAATTGAACCACAATTATGCATCATCACATAATATTTTGACCTTTTTTTTATATTATCTACAAATCTTTTAAAATTCGTAAAGAAGAATTCTTTTGCAATCCCAGGTGATATCATACAGCCTTTTTGATTTCCCATATCCTTGTGCATCATCATAATATCTATATTGTCTCCAACCGCATCATAGAAGACATTAAAATTATGAATATACATATCAGTTAGTCTTTCCATAAAATATTTGGTTAAATCCTTCTCAAGGATAAGATTCATAAATGCCTTTTCATAGCCAAATACATCTTCGGCTGAAAAACTTGCAAATATATCTCCAATAATTGCCTTATCTGAGTTTTTAAGCTTCTCTACTTCCCTTTTGAAATATTGTGCCTCTCTTTCTCCATATCCCGAAAAATCAAAATTATTTTCAATATCTTTTATGGTTTTTGCATCCTGTAATAAATACTTTATAGGATCAAAATAATATCCATTTTTGGGAAGTTTAAACTCATATCCATTTTTACTTAGAATATAGGACCCGTCATCCAGCTTTACTGGATTAAAATCTTTCGAAACAATTACTTTTAATCCATTAGGCATAATCCATTCCTTTTTTTCTACATCATTTCTTACACCGAGGGCATCTATAGGAGGAAGTAGGGGAATTGTATCTATCTGGAGTGCTTCTCGAATAGAATCCTCAACTTTTGCAGCAAGAATAAAAGAATCCATGACTTCAATATTGCCGGAGCTTATACCTAAAACTTCTTTTAAATTTGAGTATGCATAGACATGAATGGTAGACTGAACGCTTCCACCTAAGTCTATTGGAATCTTATCCGATTCTTTGTGTTTAATTGCATTTAGGATTCTTTCTTTTGATTTCATCTATAATACTTTTCTATTAAATTTCTAAATTTTTCTTTATTATTTAAACTATCTCTTCTCCCCAGGTTTGGAAAACTGTTTCAATATTTTCAATTGGGTTATTTTTACCCCATTCACATTGAGCAATAACTCCCCCCTTATCACCTCCTAATGTCTTTCTTATTCTTAATACTGCATTGTAAACATCTTCAGTACTTCCAAATGGTAAAATATTTTGTCTGTCAATTTCCCCCCAAAAAGTAATTTTTCCTTTATACTTTTTAGCTATATCCTCTATATTCATAGCGAATAATTGTGAGTTAATAGCATCAATACCGACTTCTATAAAATCACCAAAAATTGCTTCAGTATTACCATCAGTATGAAAAAATGCAAATTTTCCCGATGCATGGATCATGTCGCAGTATTCCTTATAAAGCGGTTTAAAAACTTCCCTCCAAACTTCAGGATTAATCAGAGGGGCTAGATTCGTTCCTAAATCATCCATAAAGAATATTCCATCAACATCAGTTTTACACCAGCTTTCTATGTCCGCTAAATAAAACTCATGTATTATCTTAAGAAGTTTCCTGAATTCAGTTACATCATAACCTATATCTAAAAATAAATTTTGAGTACCTCTTAAAAACTGCAGCCTTTCGAATGGTCTTGCTGTTACATCTGATAATATAAAATTATCAGTTTTTTCATATGACTTATTTATATAGGAAATATTTCTATCCTCGATTAAATGATAAGGGGGTTTAAATTTTTTTAGATTTAACCAATCTTCTAAGACCGGTTTTTTTACTTCCCCAATAATTCCTGGTTCTCCAACATGCCACACACTGCCCCAATCATCAACATAACTTCCTTTTGTTGCCGTTTGTTTAACTATATCATCACTCCACCCTGGACTTAACTGCGAAGCACTGATATCCATTGGATATTTTTTTATCATTTTTTCAAAATCATCTTTTTTAAATAGAGTTACATATGGGAGAGCCCATAAATCTCTTGGAACTCTGTCTAGTTTTTTAAAAGTTAGACTTGCTTTTACTCTTTCTCTTCCAGTCATTTACATACCCCTTTGCAGTTTTATAAATTAATTAAAATGGATTATGACCTTCATTACTTTATCTTTTTTTTCCAAAATATGATCATATGCTTCTAAAAACTTAGAAAAAGAAAATTCATCTGTGATAAGTTTTTTCAATTGCAGTTTTCCATTTTCTATTAATTTGATGGCTTTAAAAAAATCATTTTTTTGATACATCAAAGTCCCTATTAGACTTAATTCTCTATCCTGCACTAGCCCTAGATCAACAATTGGTTTTTCCCCGTAAACACCAACAACTATTACCTTGGTACCTTTTCTAGCTATTGATATTGCTTGAGATATGGTTTCCTGTATGCCGACACATTCAAATATTATATCTACCCCATCTTCTCCAAAATTATCTATTATAGTTTTATTCAGATCTTGATGATCGGGATTAATTGTAAAATCAATGCCGCATTCCTTTGCAATATTTAACCTAAAATCACTTCTATCAGTTACCATTACCTTGGAAGCTCTCTGACCTTTTGCTACTTGACTTACAAGATTGCCAATTGGTCCAGCACCTAATACCAGGACTTTCTTGTTAGAAATATTACCTCCACGGCTGATAGCATGAATAGCAACTGCTGTGGGTTCCATCATAGCACCTTCATCATAAGTAATATCCTTAGGAATCTTTAATACCATTTCCTCACTTAATGCAATATACTCTTGAGCTATCCCATTTGTCTGAAATCCCATAACTTTGAGATCATTACATATATGATACATTCCATTTCTGCAGGGATAACATTTACCACAGGTCACCTGTGGTAATAGAATTACTTTATCATCTATATTAAAATCCTCTACCTGTGATCCTATCTCTTCTATTGTCCCGCTGGCTTCATGTCCCTGAACAATTGGATAATCCGTATATGGATGCAATCCTTTAAATACATGGATGTCTGAACCACAGATTCCGATTCTTTCTACTTTTACCAGGACCTCATTCTTTTTAGGTTTTGGTTTTTCAATTTCATTAAATTCGATTTTTCCAGGTTTTATCATTATTGCTTGTAGCATTTTCCCTCCACTTCTTTAAATCATTTCTTCCCATTACACAACTCTGTTTATGAAAAGAGTAATAGAGCATTAAAAATATTAGGAATGATAATTTATTATTTCAGCACCAGTTATTAGCCTTACAATATCATTATGTAAATCATCAAAATTATCTCCATATCCTTTAAAGTCAATATCCCCTACTCTTTTACCATTTCTCAAAACTATAACCCTATTAGCAATCTTAATTATATGTTCTATATTATGAGTAATAATAATAATCCCGTTTACATGCTTTCGCGTTTCTTCTATTAAATCCAGAACTTTTTTAGATTCTCTTACGCCTAAAGCTGCTGTGGGTTCATCCATTATAATGATTTTTTGTCCCCAGAATAGTGCCCTGGTTATAGCTACAGCCTGTCTCTGGCCTCCTGAAAGAACTTTAACTTTTTGAGATAAAAGAGGTAAATTTATTGATATATTTTCTATAGTTTTAGTTGCCTCTTTCCCCATTTTTTTACTGTCAACAATACTAAAAAGTCTACCAATACCTCTACTCTTATATTCTCTTCCAGCAAAAATATTTTGGGAAAAATCAAGATTATCAAAAAGTGCAAGGTCTTGATAAATTGTTTCAATTCCTAACTCAAAAGAGTTCCGGGGATTCCTAATATTAACAGTCTTTCCAAACACTTCTATGGTTCCCTCTGTAGGTAGTTCTGCACCAGATAAAATCTTAATTAGAGTAGATTTTCCAGCACCATTATCTCCAACTAATCCTAAAACTTCACCCTCCTTTAACTCAAAATCTACATTTTCCAGAGCTGCAACGGAACCAAAATATTTTGTTATATTTTTAGCTTGAATAATATAATTATTATCTGACATATTAAAAACCTGCTTTCTAAAAGAATTATTAAATTCTATAAGACATTTTTTATTCCACCATTATCTGGGTAATTTTATAATAATTCTTTCTTTTCTTTTTACATTTAAGGTATCAAGAGTCACTGCTAAAAGCAGTACTGCACCTATAACAAAAGTTTGCCAGTAGATGCTCACACTAAGAAGAGAAAGTACATTGATTATTAATACCATTATAAGTGAACCTAAGAAAGCACCAATAGCTGACCCTTCTCCACCACTCAGACTGGCTCCTCCAATAATAACAGCTGTTATAACCTTTAACTCCAATCCAGTTCCAGCATAAACCATTGCTGCGCCCATTCTTGAAACCATGACTATTCCAGCAAATGCAGCAATAGTACTCATTAATACATAATTAATTATTTTTACTTTATCCACCTGTATCCCGAGCAGTCTTGAAGCATTTTCATTTCCACCAATAAAATAATTCTGCCTTAAGAAACTGTTTTTTCTGAGTAAAAAGTCCCCAATTATTATAAAAATAAATGCATAGTATATAGGGAGTTGAATACCGAGAAACACTTTTTGTCCTATACCATCGAACACATCACCGAGTTGAGCAACCTGTTGACCATCATTAACTATATAAGTCAATCCCCTAAAAAGACTTAAGCCTGCAAGCGTTACTATGAACGGGTTAATTCCTACTTTTGCAACCATCAATCCATTAAATAAACCGATTATAGCACCTAGAATAAGAGTTATTATTACTGACAGAATTGTAGGTAAACCAAAGTCTTTAACTAATAAAGCAGCAATCATACCAGTAAATCCAACAACAGATCCTACTGACAAATCAAAACCTCCACTAATTAAAAGGTTAGTCATTCCTACGGCAATAATTGCAGTAACAGAAAGAGATAGAAGAAGTGAGTGAATATTAATCTTTGTTAGAAAATATGGTGAGGCAAATGACATTATTATAAAAATTACTATCACTATAATAAAAATGCTAAATTCCCTCTGGCCGGTAATTTTTTTTAAAATTCTCATATCTAACCTTTCCCCGATGATTTCAACAACATTATTATTTTTATATTATTACACATTATCAAGCATTTTATTTAAACTCTGCCTGTAATAGCTGAAGTTTTCCCATGATACTCCTGGAGAAATAAGATGGTCTCCAAATGGTATATAACCACCATATTTTAGTGCTTCTTTTACAGGTTCCAGAATTTCATCGATTCTATTCTTACCATAAATTATTTCATACTTTGGTATTCCTCCCATAATTTGAAGTTCTGGAAAGGCTTTTCTAACCTCCAGGACATCCATTCCACAGCTTGCTTCTATCGGATAGAGTCCTGTGACACCTCCTTCGATTAAAAGAGGTATTAAATCCATACAATAGCCATCCGTATCAACAAATATTGCATTTACGCCTCTGCTTTTTAAAAAATCTGTCATTCTTTTATAATACGGTACCATAAATTCTTTTATTATTGGGTTTGAAATCATTGGACCTTTGCCAGCAGACATATCTTCCCAAAATACAAAAAGATCTACATCTGTTTGTGAAAGTATTTCAGAATAAATTGCTATCCACAGGTCAGTAAAAGTTTTTTGAATATTATGTATAAGTGCCGGTTTATCATAGTAATTTAGGAATAGATTTTCATAACCCATTATATGTGCCAAAGTTCCAAAATATCCATGAGGAAAACCCCCAAGAACTAAGGGATAGTTTCTATCTCTGTATCTTTCCAGTAAGTTATCCCAATGTTCTGGAAACCTTGCTTTGATATTATCTATATTCAGTCTATCTCTTTTTAAATTCTCCCAACTCTCAAGATCTTTTACCGGGTAATCAATAGGAGAAGGATAATTTTCTGATTCTTTAGAAAAAACTTTTTTTACACCATCAATATCTATATATATCAATTTTTCATCATCTTCTTCAATTATCTCTATATCAAACATAGGGCAGAACAGTAAATTTACATTAACAAGTATCTGACCCAAATCCATGTCCAATGCACTCATCACATCTTTATCTAGTGCAAAATTATTCCCTGGAAAATACAGTCCACCTCCATCAACGGCAATGCCCTTAGGAAGCTTTTCTCCTTTAATAGAATTCCAGGCAGTATTAGCGATTGAGGCTGAGGGAGTTGAAATTTTTTTAGGCACATGTGGATATTCTTTTCTGGTAAGTCCTTCTTCATACCATTTATCTACAAGACTTCCCCAATATCCAAATTCCCATTTTGGAGGAGGGGCATTATTTTTAAAATTTATTATAACTTCTTCAAACTTCTCACGAGAATTCATACTACTCCATTTTTAATTAATTAAAAAAGACCATTTTGTAGTGATTGTTAATTAAAACGGGCTGAATTAAAAAAACACAGCCCGTTTTCTAGTTTCAGATTTTACCTTGCAGTTGGATCCTCGACAGAACCTCTTCTAAAATACTCAACATTGTCTATAGTTACTATATTAACTCCGGGATTTACTACATCTGGAACAAGGGAAATGCCCGCAGCAGCGTCGTCATAAGAAACCTCAGGACCAGAATTATGTACATACATGTCTAGAATTTTTACTCCATAGTAGAACTCTAGAGCGGCACCCTGAACTATGGTTGCGGTTATTTCTCCATCTGCGATTGAAGCAAGCAGAGCATCTTCTCTGTCAGCACCGACAATAATAACAGATCCTTTTTCCAGTCCAGATTCTCTTATACCTAATGCAACCGCAGGACCAGATATACCATCTCCACCCCATACTGCTGCAAGATCTGGATACTTCTGTAATGTGCCAACTATTAACTGTGCGCCTATACTTGAATCATTTTGGTGATCAAGATCTGCAACTACTTCTATATCTGGATACTTATCCATTATGAACATAAAGCCTTCCCAACGTTCAGTAACATTCGCTAGCACAGGATTTCGCATTACAGCAACTTGGCCCTCATAGTTTATTTTCTCAGCGAGCCATTCTCCAGCAACCATACCCATTTTTGTGTTGCCTGTACCAGAATATACCAGTCTCTTTGATTGAGGAAAATCTACTCCAAGAAAAGCCACAGGAATTCCTGAATCTACTGCTTTATCTAAAGTAGGAAGCCAGTCTTCACCCCAGGGTTGCGACAATATACCAGTCACACCTTTAGCAATTTGCTGTTCAATAATAGATAAAGTAGCTTCAATATCATAATCTGCAGGACCCAGTATTTCTATTGTCACACCTGGCCATTCTTCCATTATTCTATTGGCTGCCCTGTAATAATCTACATAATAATCAAGGCTCATGAAAGTACCAACAAATGCATAGTGGTCACCAGATCTATCAACTTCGGTAGATTCTGCTACTTCTACAACCACTTCCTCTTCTGCTACTTTCTCTTCCTCTGCTCCTTCTTCGGTTGGAGCTGCTTCTTCTGTAACAACATCTTCTGTTGTCTCTGGCTTACAACCAGCAAAAATCATGGTAATAGCCAGAGACATCATTACCGCCACTGCTACTATAGTCAACAATTTCCTTTTCATCTTTCCTCCTTAAATAATTCTACTTTTACATTTGTTTACAATAAAATTGTACCGAGATTTGTTTTTTCAAATAAATGATAGTGATTCTTTTTCTTTCAAACAAATCTCATTTTTCTCACATAAACTACCTCCTTTTCGTAATATATCCACTATATCTATTAGTTTTTCTTACCCCCCCTTCTATTAAACATCTTTTTCTAGAAACCACCGTTTGTTATCAGTACCTGAAATCAAAATAATATTAGTATAAGCCGTAAATTCTCCGGTTCTGATAATAGCTTTAACCCTTTTTGTTCTTTCTTTTAATTTCATATGCGAAATTACTTCAATTTTTATTTCCTTATTAAATTGTTCCAAAATTTTTTCAAACATAGAAGGACTTACGGTTTTAGTCTCTTTAGCTATAATTAATTTTTCAACTGAAAAGTACTTTAAAATCTCTACTAAAACTTCAATTAATCCTGGGGAGTTATCTTTTAGAGAAATATCTATGTCTCTTACACCATTGGGCATTGCAAACCCTGCATCACAAATGCATATTTCATCTCCATGTCCTAATCTTGAAATTACATCTGATATTTCCCTATTTAATAGTCCAATTTCTTTCATTTTAATTAATATATTTTGTAGCTTTTTATTTGTTTAGCTATAATAAATTACACTTTATTTTTTTCTGGTTGGAAAACAAAATGATTTAAGCCTAATGCCATAGCTCCTAATACTCCAGCATCCATTCCTAATTTAGATAATTCAACACTTGTATTGCCTTTTATAATTTCCATTGTTTGTTTTTGAAATTCTTCAATTATTGGATTCAAAAGAAGTTCTCCAGCCAAAGATACTCCACCACCAATAATTATCTTCTCTGGATTAAGGAAATTTGCTACTGAAGAAATCGATCTACCTATATATTTCCCGGCATCCATAAAGATTTTATTTGCAGTATTATTTCCATCTCTGGCCATCATTACTACATTTTCTGCTGTTATCCAACCTTTTCCTGTTTTATTTAAAATTCTATTTGCTATTTTTTCTATTGCGTTTCCAGAAGCTACTACTTCCAAACATCCATATTTTTTACAGTAGCATTTTACTTTCTTACCTGTTACATATAGGTGTCCAAATTCACTATGATTATAATAAATTTTTCCATCTATGATTATTGCAGACCCAATGCCATAGCCAATATTTACAAAAAAAGCATTGCTGACCTTTTTAGCATTCCCGTACCATTTTTCCCCCAACATCATTACTCTGGTACAGTTATCAATTACCGCTGGATAATTCAATTCTGAAGCAAGAAGATTTTTTAATGGTACGTTTTTCCAATTAAAGTCAGGAGACAATTCAACTACCCCTTTTTTACCATTAACTATGCCTGCTGCTGAAACACCTACACCAACAATTCTTTCCCTATCAGTTTTTGTTTCTTCTATCATGTTCTTTAAAATATCTGATATGTTTTTAATAACATTGTTTACAGTTGGATCTTTTACAGTTGCTTTACGTGAGAGTTTAACAAGCTTGCCGTTTAAGTCACCTATAGCAACCACTGTATTAGTTTTGCCAATATCAATACCTATAATTAAATTTTTTAAATTATCTAATGTTATAAGTACAGGTTTTCTACCGCCAATCTTTTGCGCCTCTCCTTCGCCTAATACTTTTACTAAATTCTCTTGTATGAGTTGATTAATTATTGTAGTTACAGTAGCTTTTGTTAAATGTAATTTTTTTGCAATCTCAGCACGATGTGTCTTATCAACGTTTCTTAAATAGGATAAAATTAAGCTTCTATTGATTTCGCGAGCCATTTCTGGATCACCAGTTCTCATTAGCATTTAAAACCCTTATATTTTAGGTTGGTATAATATATTAACTAATTGAGTTAGTATAATATATTAACTAATTCTTCATGTCAAGTATTTTTTTCTCTCCCCTATATATTTACTTCTTCAACCTTTATAGAGAGAGAAAAAATAGTTAGTGTGTGATTGTTTTCTAATCACATCTCTTTCAGGGAAAAAATATGTATTTTTAAATGATAATCTTGATCCTAAAAGTTCTTGCTATGGGAACCTTCAGTCTACTGAATATTCATATTTTTATTAAATTTCAATATATTGGATAAATTCATCAAATAATAGTACAATATTTGTTGTAATAGAATAATGAAAGTAATAAGTAATAAAATTGTAGCCATAATTGTTAGTCTAATTATAGCCCTCACGGGACTAACTTATTTTGCATGCCCACAAGAGCTTTTCCCCCAATCCATCGAAGATGAACTCTCGGAGATAAAAGATGAGAGAGAACTGACCCAGAAAAAGATCGAAGAAGCCAAGGCCAATGAAAAGCGCTATACCAATGAAGTGTCCCAGGTAGAAAACCAGCTGCTGGGAGCCCTCGCCGAGCTTGGCGATCTTAATGACCAATTATCTGATGCTAAAGTCAAGGTGGATCAGGCGACTGTGGAGATCGTCCTGAAGCAAGAGGAACTGGAAGTTATCGAGGGTGAGCTTGACCAGAATCTTCAGATATTAAGTGACAGGGTAGTATATACATATAAAAAAGGGGCAAACCATATTCTTGAACTATTGCTTGATGTCAGCACTTTTATTGAATTTAACTCCAATCTCAAACTTGTCAATATTTTCACACGACAGGGAAATGACAATGTCCAGCAGATAAAAGAGAAGAGAGATGCTGTGCTGGGTATGAAAAAGGTTATAATCGAACTAAGGGAAATGCAGAGAGAGCACCAGAAAAAAATTGCCGGACTGGTAGATCAGGCAGAGAATAAGACTGAAGAGATAGAAGATCTTTACGGTGAGAAGAAATACCTCCTTTCCAAGACAAAGGCTGATAAAGTAGCCCTGATAAAGATGGAGGAAGAACTTGCTGAAAAAGAGAAAGAACTTATCAGGATACTTGAAAGCTATAGATATGGTATCCCTCCCTCCGGAAAACTTGTCTGGCCTTCAGCAGGACCATTACTTTCTGGTTTTGGTTACCGGATACACCCTATACTGGGGACCAACAGACTTCATGCAGGGAATCGATATTGGATCACCATATGGTACAGCTGTTAAAGCAGCAGCAGGTGGAAAAATCATCCAGGCTGGTTATTTTGGAGGATACGGTTATTCAATAATAATATACCATGGTGGTGGATATGCGACATGGTATGCACATCTTTCAAGCATAAATGTTTCTCTTGGACAAATGACTGAGAGAGGTTCAGTAATAGGTAGAGTGGGTTCTACCGGTTTCTCTACCGGACCCCACCTTCATTTTGAGATCAGGATAAACGGTGTTCCACAGAATCCTATGGGATACTTGCAATAATATTTACTTTTTCACCGAAATGAACTTGTAATTACATATCAAATATTGAGTTAACAATCTTCTTTATGGTGTTGATCTATAATTTTAATAATATCTATGCCAAGCCTTTCTATCAGTTCATCATTCACTTAACTAATTGAGTGATTTTATCGTACAAATTAATTGATGCTTCTTCCATAAGAGCTATCATAGCATGTGTCCAAATACATCTACTTTCCCGCTCACGAATTTAAGTATAGTATTTTCAGGCGATACCCGGGTCCTGGCTTCTCTATGCATCTAGGTCTTTAGATTAAAATCTTTCATACTTTATCCATAAATTCCTATTATATAATGCAGCTAGATGTGGTTGCTTAACACGAGTATTTTATAAGTTGTTTTATTATAATCTCGTGCTATTATATAAATATGATTAAAAGAAAGTTATATAAAGACTTAAAAGAGCATTTGTCAAAGAAGGAGATTTCTTTGATCATTGGTCCGCGCCAGGCTGGCAAAACAACATTGATGATAATGTTAAACGAATATCTGATAAAAAATAATGAAGCTACTCTGTTTTTCAATCTTGATATTGGAAATGATAAACTTTATTTCCAGTCACAAAATAAATTATTGAAAAAGATCAAACTTGAATTAGGAAATAAGAAAGGTTTTGTTTTTATTGATGAGATTCAAAGGAAGGAAAATGCGGGACTTTTTTTAAAGGGTCTTTTTGATATGAATCTTCCCTATAAATTCATCGTATCGGGGTCAGGAAGTCTTGAACTTAAAGAAAAGATCCATGAGTCACTTGCCGGGAGAAAAAGAGTCTTTGAATTAAACACAATATCTTTTGAGGAGTTCGTGAATTATAGGACAAATGAAAAGTATAAGGATAAGCTGAATGATTATTTTAAAATAGAATCTGAAAATACTATTGCCCTATTGGAAGAGTATTTGAGTTTTGGAGGGTATCCAGATGTAGTATTGGAAGATAAAATTAGTGAAAAAAGGAAATATATCAATGAAATATTTAGCAGTTACATTGAGAAAGATATCTCTTTTTTACTAAATGTTCAAAGAGTAGATGCTTATGAAATGTTAATAAAAGTTCTTGCAGGTCAAATAGGTCAATTAGTGAATTATAGCGAAATGTCAAATACAATAGGTGTCTCTGCTGCAACACTAAAAAATTATCTCTGGTACAGTGAAAAAACATTTATTACAAGACGGATTACTCCATTTTTTACAAACTTAAGAAAAGAGATAACAAAATCACCAGTTTACTATTTTTTTGATACTGGATTGAGAAATTTTATAATTAATGTGTTTAATACAGAAAGTATTAATTATGAGAATTTTGGATTTGTTTTCGAAAATTTTGTTTTATCGCTTTTACTCGAAAAAATTAAAGATACGAGTATCAAAGTAAATTATTGGAGAACAAAAGATAAAGCTGAAGTTGATTTTGTAATAAATACAGGCACCCGATTGATACCATTTGAGGTTAAGTATAAGGATTATAGAAAAATATCCATAGGTCGCTCTCTACATAATTTCATAGCAAAATATGACCCTAAAGAAGCATTTATCATAACTCCAAAAAGTAAAAATTCTGTCAAGGTTAAAAATACCTGGGTAAGAATAATACCATTTTGGGAATTATATAGTATCAATATAGTTGCAAAATAAAGCTGTCAAAAAATTTTTATCAATTCTCAGAAAGATTTTAAGTCACTATTAATTGTATTATTTTGCATGTTAATCTACCCCAATATCTCTTTTATTTTTCCTTCTATATCAGAAACCTGAGGGAGAAGATCTTCCTCAAGTGGAGGGGAAAAAGGAATAGGGGCATACTTTGATGATATGATCTCGATTTTAGATTTAAGCGAAACGCTTCTTGATACATTATATGCAATATGTTCTGATATGGAACACTTTTGGTAGTCCTCCTGCACCAGAGACTAGGGTGGTTGATATTGGTTTTCAAATGGCTTAGATGCTAAGTTAAGAACTGTGTTAAGGACTGGGGTAAGATCGCTTAACCCCTGGAGGAACTGCTGAATTACCTGACTAAGAATGATAAAAAAATTAAGTCTAGGAAACTAAGATGTTTTCAAATGTGGGTTCAGGCGGAACCTCCTTAATAATCTTATATTTTTAATTTACCCTGTGCTCTTTTCCTGAATTTTTCAAGTTCTATTATATATCTCTGATGAGCCCCCTCGCCTATCTTTTCTACTTCATCAAATACTTCGACTTTAAAGACCAGTCTTTTTCCATCTATTTCTGTAAGTTCTGCACTGGCAGTTATATTCATACCCATTGGAGTTGCTGCAATATGCCTGATGCTGAGTTCTATTCCTACTGTAGCAAAACCTTCCGGCAGGTTATTATCCACTGTATTTATTGATGCTTCTTCTATAAGAGCTATCATTGCAGGAGTCCCGAATACATCCACCTTTCCACTTCCAAACTTAAGTGCAGTATTGTCCCCGGTTACCTTTGTCCTGGCTTCTCCATGCATTTGGACCCTTAGGTTAAAATCATTCATTTTTGTTTCCATAAATTCCTATTATATAATATTACTTACCTATCAGATCCAGTTTCTAAAATATCTTCCACTACGTTCCCATATTAAAACCTGCAAAGTAACCCATAAATTATACCTTCCACATTATTACATATATTTTGCCAGTATCTCTTATTAAATAATTATCTACCTGTAGTTTTAGTTTAATAACCCAAAGCAAAATAGTGGCATACTGTGATCTTTTTGCACATAAGGGTATGCTGTGATAATTTTTTGATATTTGTCAGATATGCCCTTAAATTTGGTAAAACCTTTGGACCTTCCTCCAATTTCAATAATGTATTTTGTATTTTTTACTTCTATCATAAAATCCGGTAGTTTTCTCCCTCTTTTATTTTTTAAATAAAATAAATTAATCTTATTATTTCTTATTACATTTGCAAAAAAGTCTTCTTTTACAGATCCCATCAATGTATTTTGCGGCAAGCTAGTAAGGTAGCTTCTAAATGGAAGGTTAAAAAGTATTTTGGGTTCCTTTTTTATATTTGAGCCAGTTGGATAAATAATATTTAATATATATGCTCTCTCCAATAAAGTAATATATTTAACAGCAAGGTAATAACTAATATGCAAGTTTTTGGCAATAGTGGAAAAACTAATATCTCCAACTGGAGAATTTGCTAAAAACTTTAATAGGTTTTTAAGGTGAAAGATATCTTTTGAATCTATATCTTGAGTATAAATAAGATCCCGTTCTATAATTTTAGTTATGATATTCTGGATAATCTCCGGAGAACTTTCCTGCTTTTGAGCTGGGACCGGAAAGCGTAGGTATTCTTCAAAAAAAGCTTCATATTTTAAATTTGAATATTCTCTTTCCAATAATACTTCAGCAATATCAATAATTTTTATCAAATGGTTTGTATGATTATAAAACCATAAGAATTCTCTGAAACTAAAAATCGGCATATCTATAATACGCACTCTTCTTGAAAGGTCAAAATTTGCTTTCAGGATCTGAAGTGATACTGAGCTGGTAAAATATACTTTTATTTCAAGAAAATCATAAATTTTTTTAAGGTCCCTCTGCCAGTATAGATAATAATGTATTTCATCCAGCAGCAATGTACTTATTTTATATTGTTTAGAGAGGACCTTTGCCAGCTCGAATAAATCGGTGACCTGGGTACTATCCAGGGATATATAAAAGCTGTTTTTTATAGTATTTAAAAGTTGAGATAATATTACGGTTTTACCGATTCCGCGTAATCCGGATATACCAATAATTGTTGGGGTACTATTGGCTATTAAGTCAGAGAATATTGGCCGTTTTTTAGGATATTTTAATCCTTTTTGTTGCACCAGCTCATTAAGCTCTATTAATTTGTGTATTTCATTTATATCATACATAATATTGAGTCAATTATATAAAATGTATATCATTTTGTAAAGTATACTGAGTAAAATGTATGTTTACTATTCAGATCCACTGGTACTACCTAATGATGTCGTGCAGATTAAACAGCTTTAAAAGATTTAAAGAGCTAGAAAGGGAAAACTTTAACTTATAGAAAAGTATCTTTTATTATCTTAAAACTTTTCTCATCATAGCTTTCTATGATGAGGTCAGCTGTATTAAGAAATTTTTGAGGATAAGTATTGGTTATGGCTATGCATTTCATTCCTGCATTTTTAGCAGCTTTTATTCCCACAATAGAATCCTCGAAAACGATACACTCATCCGGTTTAACATTAAAGTTATTTGCTGCCTTTAGATAGATCTCCGGATCAGGTTTTGCATTCTTTACATGATCCCTTGCAAGCTTCAGATCGAAAAACCTGTTGAAGTCAAGTTTAGAACATATTATATCTACTTCCCTCATCCTGCTGTTTGTAGCAAGGGCCAATAGCAAACTCTTCTTTAAGTAGCTCAACATGTCATGTGCCCCCGGTATAGCTTCAACTTCCTTTTTCATCGTCCTTACATATTTTTCTTTAAGAGTGTCTTTAAGTGTCTGGCTGTATTCCATACCGTTTCGTTTAAGTATTTCCCTTACAAGATCTTTCCAGTTTAAGCCAAAGACATCTTTTTGTTCCTTCTTATTTATTATAATGCCTTTAGTCTTGAAGAAATCGATGGTCACTCTCTGAGCGATCTTTTCGCTATCTGCAATAGTTCCATCCATATCAAAAATAGCAAGTTTAACAGGCCTTATAGTTTGAATTTTATTAATCTTCTGTTTCATAGTTTATTTATTCTATATTAAGATTACATGAAAGTCTTGTATTTTAAAGTAATTAATATTCTTGAAAACGGAGAATTTAGAAAAGCTTTGACATATTTAATTCAGTACTGTCCTGTCCTCTGATTTTGTATACCCAATCAGGGATTTCCTTCATCAAGCTTCCTGCTTCGCTGTACATGGCCAGGATGTTTTCAAGTGGCGAGCCGGGTTGGGCCGCATGGGAAGGACCGAGGATAAGTCCACCTTCAGGGAATAATTCAAGCCGCCTTTGGACCTCTCTCCTGACTTCTTCCGCTGTACCCCAGGCAAGTTCTTTCTGCACATCCATGCTTCCCTGGAATATTATCCTGTCTCCAAAAATTCTCGCGAGCTCTTCTATACTATTTTCCGGGGTAGTGGGTTGGACTACATCATATACATCGAGGCCTATCTCTATGAGCCGGTCAAGGAATGGCCATACAGTGCCGCACATATGCATCATGGTCCTTGCCCCATAGTTGTGAATCATTTTAAAATATTTTTCATACTTAAGGGAAAAGTGCCTGTCAAATATTTCCATGCTTATCATTGGTCCTAATTGATTTCCAAGGTCCTCACCTGCATGTGCAAAATCTATTAGGCCTTTTGATTCTTTTAATATATTTTCCTGGGTCTCATAGTAGAACTTAAACCTTGCATCCAATATTTCTAAAAATGCCTCATTATTGTCAACCAGGTCCATGAGGACTTCTTCCATTCCCCTGGCCCGCGATATTCCATTAATAAAGTCCATATCTCCTGCAGTACCCATGCATACTGCAAAACCACCTTCATGTATGGATTTGGCATTATTATAAACATTTGAATAATCAAACCAATCAGCACTTGGAAAATGTGACTTATCAAGATCTTTCAGTTTTTCAATGCCAGCAAATGGTTGATAAACTGGTTCAGGATATCTCCCACCTTCAAACTGGATATATTTATATCTCTCTCCAAAATATCCTTCAATACTCCCATCAGGAAATGTCTTTAACTCAGGTCCAATGTATTCAGGTTCCACATATCTAAAATCATCCCCTAAGACTATTAACATCTGTTCATCATTCTTTAGTCCAAAATGCTCCTTTATCATATGATTCACCTCAGGAGTGCCCTTCATGTTTTATTGGTATCCTGTCATAGCCTTTTCTTTCAGCTGCGCTTAAAACTCTCTCTCTTGATGTCCTTTCCTGTGTCATAGATATCCTTTATCTAAAAATATTAAATAAATATTTTTTATCTGACTGTCAGATTTATTTAAACCTATTAATTATCTCATTCAATCTATTCCTATAATAAGAAAAGTTCTCCCATGTACAGTCCTGGGATACAAAATGATCAATATGAGGAATATATCTTCCCTTCCCGAGCATTTCCTCAACAATCGCCAGCTCCTGGTCAATCTTTTCCTTTGTAGAACCTTCAAACAGGACTCTTTTATCGATACCCCCTATAAGTTGGAAATCAGGATAATTTTTCCTTATGCGCAGCATATCATTTCCGGCAGCCCTCTCGAATGGATACAGCCCGGTAACTCCTGTCTCTAATATAAGGGGGAGGAGATCCTCCACATAACCATCGCTATCCGTAAGGATAATGTCTATGCCTGCCTCTTTTGCAAAGGAAACCATCTTTTTATACCTCGGGGTCAAAAATTCCTTATAGTGTGCAGGCGATATAAGGGAGCCCCCTTTTCCTGCCATATCCTCCCATATGAGGAGGCAGTCAATATCTATATCCTCTACTATCCTGCCATAATAGGAGATAAGGAAATTTAGAAATGTCTCACATATATCATGTATAAGTGCCGGGTCGTCATGCATTGTCATCATATAGGTGGTAATGCCCATTATTGCCCTGGGGAAACCTAAGAATCCACCATTGGTCCCGCCGAGCCTGATCGGAAAATCCCTGTCTTTAAGTCTTTTTGCAAGACCTGTCCAGTCAGGGGGAAGCTTGTCTTCTATAGAATCAGGACTATAGTACTGCTTGTATTCATTCCAGCTATCCCAATCCTTTACAGGGTGGGCTATCTCCATGGGTAATGATGTTATGTTTATATCATTTTTATTTGTGACCCCATATGAGTCCTTATATATTATATGGGTCTCTGTCTCGTCTATTACTTCTTTTTCAAAACCGGGACTATAGTCGACCGGAAATTTGGTCAGGTACTGGTCCAGGCCAAATACGGGTCCGACATTTAAGTCTCCGGCCTTTTCCATATCAGCATAAATATTTCGGTTTGCCATGATCGCAATACCGTCTGATATATCCTCCGGGACCGGCGATACTATATTAAGTCCTTCATTTGACCATCTCCTTATCGTGCCTGCCCAGTATCCAAATTCTACAACAGGAATTTCTACTCCATCATAATCCCCTCCGGACATTCTCATGACCGAAAGAAACTTTTCTCTTGAATTCAAATATTATCCCTTCTAATCCAGGTGAAATACTTCTTCTAGTATCTCTATTTCAGGTCCCAGTATTGATTTATCCTCTTTTACAAAATACTGGTCCATATAATTCTGCCATCTCTCATTTACATCCAGTTTTGAAAATTTTTCCATCTGCTCCTGGAAATCTCCTTCCACTTCAAGATATGCAAAAAGGGTTCCATCGCCTCTAAAATATATGGAATAATTATGCATTCCATAATCATTGAGAGATTTTGCAAGCTCGGGCCATATCTCGTCATGTGCTTTTTTGTACTCTGCTTTCAGTTCCGGCTTGATCTTGAAAGTAAATCCAACTCTTTGCATAATACACTTCTCCTTTTTTAAATTAAGTATCAAACCCTTAAATAATAAGGATTATTTTAGTGCTTTGATCAGTCAATAAAATCAATATCCGGGGACATTTTTTTAGAACAGCATATCAGTTATCATATCCATATTGTCTGCAAAATGGTAACCCTTTAAGTTCTCATCTATTTCCTTTTCATGCTTTTGAAGTTTATCTGCCATCTCCTTGTATTTCCATACTAGTTTTATACCAAGTGCAAGTGATTTTTGCCTGTCATCACGCGGAGCAATAATATCTATAGCGGACCAGCCTTCAAAATTTGTTTTATTTAAATAATAGAAAAACTCCAGCAGTTCCCAGAAATTTATGGTCCCGAATATCATGTCAGGGTCCGCATCCTTATAATTTTCATTAAGGTGTATCTGATAGAGCCAGTCGTGAACATCAAGAAGGGCAACTGATTCTGCAAGGTTTTCTCCCGCCATAAGGGCGTGGCCCACATCAATTGCCGCTCCCAGATTTGGAGCCCCCACATCATTTATAAGCGCCATTGCCTTTCCTGTATCCCTGATATACTGCTTCTGTCTGGGATCTTTTGATTTAGCTTCAAGTGCGATCTTAACTGAGGGATCATAGGCACATATCTCCCTTACAGTCTCCACCATATTTTTCCAGCCATCATAATAGTTAGCCTGGAAAGGATAATCAAGACCGTCATGGGCGGGCCATAGAAGGACACTGTCTGCTTTTATGGCTTTTGCATAATCTATAGACTCCTTGAACAGCTTGATCACATCGTTCCTGATATTTGCTTCATTGGTAGAAAAAGCACCATACTTCCACTTCCTATTGCTCCAGCACTCTACAGCCAGGTTTGATACTTTGAGCCCGAAGTTATCCAATTTGGCCACAAGTTTATCAGGATCCTCCGGTAGAGGAGCTACCGGATAAAACACAAATAGTCCGGTAAGCCCTTCGATCTTTGACATTATTTCCAGCTGCTGGTCAGTAGTCATATCTTCAAAATATCCTCCGGGTACATACCTTTCCCCATAGGTCCCAAGACACCAGAGATGCGCATCAACATTTAATTTCATCATTAACTCCCTTCAAAAATTTCTATTTATTTTCCACAATCTTTACAAATTCCTTTGCAGCAGCAGAGGCGTCATCAGCATATATCTCTATCCCATACCTGTCGGCAAAGTCCCTTGTAACTGGAGCTCCCCCAACAGCAAGGGTAACTTTATCCCTGACTCCTGCATCCTCAAGTGCTTTTATGTGCTCAGGCATATTTCCGAGTGTTGTGGTAAGCAGACCTGAGAAGGCTACTATCTGGGGTTTATGCTCCTTTACTGCATCCACAAATTTGGAATAATCAACATCTATTCCTAGGTCTATAATATTAAAACCCTGGCCCTCTGCCATAGTTATAACAAGGTTTTTGCCTATATCATGCAGGTCTCCCTTTACTGTACCTATCACAACTGTTCCCTTCTCAAGTATTGCCTCTTTGCCTTTAAGCAGTGGCTTAAGCTCTCCCATTGCGGTCTGCATCGCTTTTGCAGCAAGGAGCATATCTGGCATATACAGCTCTCCGGAACCGAATTTATCCCCTACCTCTATCATTGCGGCTGAGAGGGCTCTGTTTACAATATCGTGGGGGGCGGTCCCGTCTTTTATAGCTTCCTTTACAAGTTCTGCTATATTTTTATAGTTTCCTTTAGCGGTTGCCTGGTAGATGTCATCCAGTATAGCCATATTTTTTCTCCTTTAATTAAATTTTTAAATATTTACACATTTAATCTACTTTAAATATACTTAAGTCTTGTTTTTAATATTTCCCATATTTATGTATCGCATTTAGATATGCGATCACATTTTCATGGGGTATATAGTTCACTACTGAATGAGATACTGTAGCCACATAACCATTGCCGGGTTTGAGTATATCCATATGTTTTTTAACATCTGCGTCCACATCCTCCGGGGTACCATTAGAAAGTGGAAATTCTATGTCCACATTTCCTGAAAGACAGAGCCTGTCTCCATACCTCGCCTTATAGTCGGCATAATCCACTCCGTATGGATCCAAAGGATTTAGGCAATTAAGACCCATATCTATCAGGTCCTCTACAATATCGTCTATCTTTCCATCTGAGTGAAACATTATAGGTATGCCTGCACTTACAGCTGGCTCCATTATCCTTGCCATCCTAGGTACCCACATCTCCTTCATAAGTTTTGGTGGTATAAAGAGCCCTGTCTTAAATGCAACATCATCTGCTGGAAATATGAAATCTGCTCCACCGTCAATAAGTGCCTGAGTAATCTTTACAAAGTGGACCGTTGCTTCTTCGAGCATCTGGTCGACTAGCTCCTGGTCCTCATATACCATCATCATAAAATCATTCATCCCTACAGTAAACTCATAAAGAGTCTGAGAAATACATCCATAGAGCCCTGCAACACCTATTTTTGAATTTCTTGCTGCTATTGCATCTGTATACTCTTTCAAGTATTTTTTAAGGTTTGCTATAGCTCCATCTGAGTCAAGTATCAATACCTCATAATCAGCCCTGGTCTTTACGTCTCTGGAATATGCCGGGATGAGATTTCCATCTTTGTCTTTTCTCTTGTATGGAGTCCACAGACCTGCATCGAATAACATTGCGTCCTGGCCTATCATCTCGCACAGGTCAAGGTATTCATTTGGATACATTGGTCTTCCCTGTTCAGCATCTGCTCCTTTGGCCGGATCTCCTCCATAAGCCAGGGTATTACCTGCAAATTTTCCTAAAAATTTTTCTACATGCTGGTCCTCGTAAAGAATTTCAAAGTTCGGTACACGATCCACCGGTTCCCTTTTAAAGGCTGCTAACAGTCTTTCCTTATCAGGCTCACCGATATAGGGATCTAGTGTCTTTGAATTTACCATCAATATTCCTCCTCATCTTTTTTTTTGGTTTATGATTTCAAATTAGCTTATTGCTTTTTTAAATTATATTAATCCCTTCTTCTTATAATATTCCGTAGCTTCCTTAAGGAGATTTTCAACATCCTTTTCCTGCTGGTCCGTTAATGGATCCGGCTTATGAGTTGCCAGGATCTCTTCCATTTTCTCTTTGGCTAGTTCAATGACTGTCTTCTTGCCGGTATTTTCCCATTCCTGATATGTTGTTTTGTCATATATTTTCGGCATATAATCCTCTGTCTGCCAGAGTGTCCTTGTCTGCTTGGTACCCAAAAAAGTCCCACCTATGCCGACCTGTTTTATACTATCAAGTCCTATAAGACTATCTGTTATATCAAAGCTTTCCACTATCCTGCCTATTGTCTTTGCTACATCATCATCAATTACTGCAAGTAATGGATTATATGCAAGTTCACCCGTGATCCCTCCGTGAAGAACAACCATGGAGGCTCCCGACAATGCGGAGCACATAGCAACTGGAAGTTTTTCTGCGGCCGTCTGGTAATCTATCATCTTGGAATTTGAAAATGCCGATCCTGTGTTATTAATGGGGATCTTGTAGAAATCATGCCAGATCTGATTATATGCCATCTGGTGAAGTGCAATAGCAGATGTTCCAAAATTTAAGTCCCCTGTCTGCATATTCATGGCTGATACAAAATTATTCGCTATTATCCCGGAGCCTGGTTTAATGCACTGAAGAAGAACTACAATAGCCAGAAGCTCTGCATTATGACTTACTGTGGCCCCTGAAATTGTTATTGGATGTGAACCACCCATAATCGCTCCGGAAGCTATATAGATAGGAAATCCTGCTTCCAGATAATAGAATGCAGCATTACAGGCATCTTCTGCAAGTGAAAGCGGTGCGGCCCCCTCGACACATCCCATAAGCTGTGCACCTACAGCCTGGGCGATTTGTGTCTCCCATATAAAGCTATCTGTGGGCTGTGCCCCTCTTGAAGGTTTAGTGGAGTACCTCATCCTCTGCGCGCAACTGGTGGGGCAGGACATTACAGGGGGTACCCCTCCTATTTCAAAATATGGTGTATATGATGGAAAGCAGTGTACTGAATCAAGAGCGTCAGAGACTATTACCGCTTCATTGTTTTGCTCTAGAGTTGGCATTGAGACTTTTCCGGTATCTATATCTGCATATCTCGCTCCGCAAGAATTCATAAAATATACTGTATTACCACCAAGTCTTATACTTTTCTCGGGATCCCTTGCTCTTACCATAAAACTGGATGGGGTTTTTCTAATCGCCCATTCAACAATGTCAGGTGGGATTTTCGCTATTTTCGTATCATAATCAACTATGCATCCACGCTCTTCAAGCACTTTCAGGGCTTTATCAGATTCATATTTAAAACCTATATCATCAAGCACCTGGAGGGTCGAGCTGTGAAGTTGCTCTACCTGGCTGTCGGTCAATATTTTTAAAGGTTCAAAGTTTCGTTTATATCCTTTTTGCATATATATCCCCTTTCATTTTTTAAAAATATCTATAATCTAAGTTCCATGCTTAAGCTCCTGCTTTTAACCGGAAGAACAAGTTATTCCAGACCAAGGAACTTTTTTACCATCTTCACTCCTTCAGGAGCAGTGGCGCCATAACCATCAGCACCTATCAGATCAGCAAATTCCTGGTTAATGGGACTTCCCCCGACTATTACTTTTACCTTATCCCTTAGTCCTGCCCTGGTAAGACCCTCGATGACTTTTTTTTGTTCAGCAGAAGTTGTTGTAAGAAGGGCCGACATGGCCAGTATATCCGGACTCTCTTTCCCTTACAGCCTTCAGGAAGTCTTCTGACTTTACATTTATTCCAAGGTCTATAACTTCAAAGCCAGCTGCATACAGCAGAGTTGATACCATATCCTTTCCAATATTATGAATATCCCCAAACACGGTCCCGAGTATTACTTTGCCCAGACTTGCAGCTTTTTCTCCTCTTTTTTCGATCTCAGCATTTATTACCGGAAATGCTTTTTTTAAAACTTCTGAGGAGCATACGAGATCAGGCAGGAAAAGCTCGCCTGAACCGAATTTATCTCCGACTATCTGTATTCCTGCAGTTAAGGCATTGGCAGCTTCAACAGGATCCACACCGCTATCAATTGCTTCCTTTGCAGTTTTCTCTGCATTATCAATATCAAAATCAAGTACCATATTTTTTAATTTATCAAGTATTTCCTGCATATTTGTCCTCTCCATATTTTTAAACTTTATATAAATTTTAAAGGATTTTTGATCCAGCTTTCCTTCTGCCTTAAAGTTTACCCAGATTATCTATGAGGTGATTTAACTTATCCCGGTAATACCTGAAATCTTCCCAGCTTACATCCGGCGGTATTAGATGGTCGCCATGTGGTATATATCCTCCTGATTTTAATAGTTCTGCTATCGGTTCAAGAAATCTATCGATCTCATTTTTCCCATAAACCAGTCTTGATTTGGGAACACCTCCAAGTATCTGGAGGTCCGGATATTTTTTCCTGGCCGCTAATACATCCATACCCGCACTTGCTTCCATGGGGTAAAGTCCTGTTATTCCTGCTTCCATAAAAAGTGGGATGAGCTCATTGCAGTCCCCATCTGTATCAAGCAGTATTATGTCAACTCCCTTTGACTTTAGAAATGAAGTCATCCTCTTATAATAAGGGGTCATAAATTCAGCAAATATTTGCGGTGAGATCATTGATGAGGTCCCGGTAGACATATCTTCCCATATGTGGACGGCATCAATATCAGTATGGGCCATGACCTCTTCCCAGATTGCTATCCAGAGCTCGGTAAATGTCTGCAGCATATCTTTTATCAGGTCAGGCTTGTCATAATAATAATAGAATAGATTTTCATATCCCAGCAGATGGGAAAGTGTACCAAAAATACCTACAGGATAACCTCCAAGCACAAGCGGAAAATCACGATCCTTGTAAACTTTTAACAGTTCGTCCCAGTTGTCGGGAAACCTCTGACTGATATTATCAGTAGTCAGTCTTTCTTCCTTTATCCTGTTCCAGTCTTCCCAGCCGGTGATCGGCCATTTCATGGATGTCGGTATAGTTGCTTCTTCCTTTAAGAATATCCTCTCTACTCCATCAAGATCTACATAGGTCAAGGTCTTATTATCTTCACCGATTATTTTTATCTCAAACTTTGGATAGAAAAGCTGCTCGACCTTCACAAGGATCTGGGAACGGTCAAATCCAAAATAACCGGTCACATCATTATCTATTGGAAATCCCTGATTTGGCCAGTAAGTGGCACCTCCCCAGATACCTATACCATTTGGAAGCCCGATCTTTGCATTTTTAATACTTCCTTTTTTGACCCAGTCATAAGTCCAGGCAGTAGTATAGATCGTTGCTGACAGAGTGGTGATCTTTCGGGGTATGACCGGATATCTTCTTTCAGGTAATCCCTGACTGTACCAGTTTTTTATCGTGGAACCCCAGTAACCGAATTCCCACTTGACCGTGGGTATGTCCCGGTTAAATCTCATTATTTCACGAAATCTTTCCCTGGTATTCATACGACTTTATCCGGGGTTTAATACCTTATATCCATGAAACAGTTTATGACCCTCCTGTCATAAGGTATTAAACCCATACAGACCCCCCTCAAAAAACATAACAATTTTTTAAAATCATTCAATAAAGCAGCTGGTGTCTCCTGCTCCTGATAGCATCGATTGCAATGACAAGCACCAGCAGTGCCCCTTTAACGACCATACGGAGAAATACCGGAACATCAATAAGTACCATCCCGTTTGATATTGTCTGGATTATCACAAGCGCAATAAAAACACCCAGGAAATTGCCTTTGCCCCCGCCGACCACTACTCCTCCCAGCACAACAATAGTCAGGACTTCAAGCTCTGCACCTGTACCATATTCTGG
>PVMK01127511.1_pt1 | contig 29640 bp, 26 predicted proteins | sample 1853481 | NCBI WGS metagenome assembly PVMK01 (sample SAMN08533507, study PRJNA380276) | Marine sediment metagenome, whole genome shotgun sequencing project.
CTCGGGTTGGTGGGGTTTGCGGTCGGCACCCTGTGGGGCCCTCAAAACGGAGGAAAGAATGGCCCGGGCAGGACGCGCCAATACCTCATGAGTATCCTGCGACTGCATGGCGAACGGTAGATGGCAGGATCTGGAGTAACGACCTCACCCCTGTGCGTTATCGCGGCCGCTCCCCGGATTTCCACGGATAGGGTGACTCATGATCACAAGGGCAACGGAGCAGGCAGGATCCGCCGATAAGCATCCGAGCCGGGCACTCCGTAGGGTGGTTCCCCGAAGTTCTCACGCCGACTGGTCTCCCGACTCGCACCGCTCAGACCCGGTAGAAGTCATAACCAGCCAGGATCAGAGTCGACTGCAGTCGTTGGTGCCGATCCGTCACTGGCGGATGTCGCAATCACCGTTTGCCTTCTACCGGGGCGCGGCCAAGCTGATGGCGAACGACCTGGCCACGACGCCGGCGACGGGCATCACCGCCCAGATCTGTGGCGATGCTCACGTCTCCAACTTCGGCGCCTACGGGTCTCCCGAGCGTGAACTGGTTTTTGACCTGGACGACTTCGACGAGACGCTGCCAGGGCCATGGGAGTGGGACGTCAAGAGGCTGGCGGCCAGCTTCGCTATCGCAGCGCGCCACAACGGGTTCGACCATGAAGACGAAGCATCGCTCGCCTCCGCCGCAGCCGCCGCTTACCGGCAGGCGATGGCTGGCTTCGCCGACATGCCATACCTCGACGCCTGGTATTCGCACCTCACCATGGACGACATCTACGCCGCTTTTGCCGATCAACTCACCAAGAAGGAGGAGAAGAGCGGCAAGAAGTTCGTGCGCAAGGCTCGCAAGAAGGACAGCCTGCGTGCGGCGAGGAAGCTGGTAGAGAACGTCGACGGACAGTATCGAATAGCCGCCCAGCTACCGCTGATCATTCCGCTGCGGGACATGGCAATCGAAGAAGACCCGGAGCGGATTCGCCAAGACATAATCACCTCCTGGATGGCATACCTCGAGTCGGTGCCCGATCACCTCGAGTCGTTGCTGCGCCGATTCCGATTCATTGACCTGGCGCTCAAGGTCGTAGGGGTGGGCAGCGTGGGCACCCGCTGCTTCATCATCCTGTTCGAGGGAAAGGACTTCGACGACCCGTTCTTTCTCCAAATCAAGGAGGCCGGCAAGTCGGTGCTCGAAGATCATCTGCCGCCGAGCCGGTATGCCAATCACGGCCAGCGCGTCACCGTCGGCCAACGCCAGATGCAGGCGGCCAGCGACAGCTTCCTCGGATTCACCCCGGGAGATGGCGCGGATCGCGATTACTACTGGCGACAGCTCAAGGACATGAAGGCCTCTCCGGATGTCGATTCGGCGTCACCTGCTCAGATGCAGCGCCTCGCCCAGGTGTGTGGCTGGACGCTGGCTCGGGCACACGCCCGGTCGGGCGTCGCTGCTTCCATCGCCGGCTATCTCGGCTCGGGGAAGGTCTTCGATACGGCGATCGGCGACTTCGCCGTCGCCTACGCGGACCAGAACGAGCGTGATTACGCCGCCTTCAAGGCAGCCATCGAGTCCGGGCGTATCGCAGCGCACGCCTGAGCCGCTTTCTACCAGGTCATCAACGCCGGTTTGGTAAGACGCAGTCAGCGCGCTGCGACCGGCGAAACACAATCGTGCTAGGTCGGGCTAGCTGCACTATTCTCGCCGTTGGTAAGTCCCGAGCCCCGGGCGACGATGTGCGGAGGCTGATATGACCGACCCTGATGTAACCGGTGAACCCGTTGTTGTCGGTGATGTTTCGTCCCCGATGTTCACTATCGAGGTGAGCCGACGTTCGATCTGGCGGATCATTTGGGCGATCTTGCTGACGCTGATCGGTGTGTGGGTGGTCCTCGCGGCGCGTCATCTGCTGTCGATGCTCATCATCTCGTTCTTTTTCAGCTTGGCCCTGGAACCGGCGGTCACCTATCTCCATGAGCGTCGCGGCTGGAAACGTGGCTCCTGCGTCGATGTCATCTACCTTGCCGGGTTCCTTGCGTTCTTTGTCCTGGTGTTGTTCCTGATCCCGGCGACGGTGCAGGTCGCCCAGGAGATCGGGACGAAGCTCGATACCTGGCTCGTCGGCGGCAGCGACTGGTTGAACGACACCTTCGACGTGGACGTCAATCTGACGCTGGCCGGAGAGTCGGCCCAGGACGGGGTGGAGGCGACCGGAGAGTGGGCGTCCAAGGCGTTCGGAGCGCTTTCCGGAATCGCCTCTGCAGGGATCGGTCTGTTGTTCAGCGCGGCGACCATTGCCATGTTCACCTTCTACTTCACCGCTGATTCTCCCCGATTGCGTCGCACGATCCTATCGACGATGAGCCCGGAGAGGCAGATGCGCGTCGGGTGGACGTGGGATCAGGCAATAGTCCAGACCGGGGGTTATTTCTACTCACGATTGTTGCTGATGATCATCAACGGCTTCGGCTTCTTCTTCACCATGATCGTGGTCGGAATGCCGGTGGCCATTGCGATACCGCTCGCCATCTTTGCCGGGTTCGTGTCTGAGTTCATCCCGGCCATCGGAACCTACATCGGGGCTGCCATCCCGATCCTGATGGCACTCGTATTCCAGGGCCTGATAGCGGGGCTCATCATCTTGGCGTATGCGTTGATCTACCAGCAGATCGAAAACTACTGGCTGAGCCCAAGGCTGAGCTCGAAAACTATGGAATTGAATGGTGCGCTCGCGTTCGGGTCGGCTCTAGCCGGTGGAGCGATCGCGGGCCCGATGGGGGCGTTCATGGCACTTCCCGTAGCCGCGTTGATCTCGTCGTTCATCTCCAACTACCGAACCCCTCACGAGGTGGTGTACCAGTCGACCTACGCCGGAGCCGACGCCACCGGACCGGCAGTCGATGACGATACCGCTTCATCGGAAACCTGACCGCCAAGGTATCGTGACGCCCCCATCAAGGGAGCATCCTGGCCAGACGGATCTGGTCCGGCCGTTCGCGTTTTGAGGATCGTTCTTGTTCCGCATTTGTTCCGCGCGGACCTCGCCAGCCTCGAATCGCAATCCCCCTGACCGTCGACCGTATCACCAAGGACACAACGGCGGAAGCGAATCTATCTCATCACCGTCCGGACCAAGTCCCCCTGTGAGGATCACAAGGACCCTCCGAGCGATAACACGCTCGACCCGAGACGCCATGTGATTGGTCGTCAACAGCTGATCTGAGCGCGGTGTACCGCGTCGACCAGGGGCGTAGCCCCTCACACTCGAGTAGCTGGAGCATGAGAGGGTGTCCTTTGTCGCGTCTCAGTCGAAGCGACTGGGGTGAGGTCGGCGATACCCGGCGCCGGCATTCTTCGGTCGAGCACCATAGGGTGCGGTAATCAATGCTGGGGGCGGTGATGCCGGCGAAATCGATCGATGACATCGTCGTCGATCTCACCGAGATCGTAGAACGGGCGCGAACGAACAAGAGTCGCATCGGATACTTCGCCGCTATGTATCGCAAGGTCACGCTGGCGATACAGGAGGCCATCGACGCCGGCGAGTTCGAGGATGCCGAGCGAATGTCACGGCTGGATGTGGTCTTTGCCCAACGGTATATCGAGGCATCCGCGGAGTTCACAGCCGGCAAGCAGCCCACGGATTCATGGCAGGTTGCGTTCGACGGTGCCAGTAGGCGACGACCGCTCATCATCCAACACCTGCTCATCGGGATGAATGCCCATATCAACCTCGATTTGGGCATAGCCGCCGCCACCGTGGCGCCCGGCGCCGAATTGGCGCCGTTGCAGGGAGACTTCAACACGATCAACGCCGTGCTCGGTCGTTTGGTCGAAGGGTTCACCGCCGACATCGCCGAGGTATCGCCGTGGATCGGGCTGCTCGATCGGATCGGTGGCCGTGCCGACGACGCTCTGATCAATTTCAGCATCGGGGTCGCCCGGATCGAGGCGTGGGACCTCGCCGTACAACTCGCTCCGCTCTCGGATCCAGAGTGGGAAACGGTCGTCGCCGCCCGCGACCAGTGGACTGCAGGTTTCGGAGAGTTTTTGCTCCACCCTGGCTGGATTCTCAGTAGTGGGCTTTGGGCAATCCGCATCCGGGAAAGCAACGACATCGTGCGAGTCATCGACGTGCTCAGCAACTGAGGGCGCGGCGCGATACAGGCTCGGTTGAGTGGCGGGTGAAACCGGCGGAGGATGGCTAGCCGCTGTGGAGCTCGACCTCTGGGAATGCCCCGACGAAGGCGAACCAGAAGGTGGTTCGGCTCGGGAACGCGGTCAGCATGGCGCCTTGGCGGGTGCCGGAGACGGCGACTCCCGACGAGGTCCAGACGGAGCCGGTCTCAACATCGACGAAATCCCCGTTTCTGAGCTCAAACCGCAGGGTCTCGCCGTCGACAACCGCACCGAACACCGTTGCTCCTCCTTCGGTGGGGAAGACCACGATCTGGTTCCCACCTACCTCGTCGTTGATTGGATCGATCAGGTTCTCCACGGGATAGGCTCGGGCCACCTCATTGATGACGACGCCGACGACCAGGGCTGATGGCCGGAGCCTGGCATCCCGGGCCGCCTCGCCGACCGGGAAGGGGAACCGACCCGAATCGATGATGTCGGCATAACCGGCGAAGGCATCTCGCTCATAGGGACGGGAGAACCCGGTGGCGCGGGTGAGGACCAGGGTCTCCGGATGCAGCGATGCCCAGTCTGTCCACGTAGCCACGACCGAGGGCAGCGGCTCCAGCGCGGCGTCGGTGAGCGGTCCCACGATCGCCGTTCCCGCGACCTGCCACCAGTACGAACCGGTGGTGCGGTCGACCATGACGAGATCCGATTCGTACAGGGCGCTGGTATTGCCAAAGCTCAACACGTCGCCGTCCACTCGTCGGTCGTAGACGATGGCGCTCCGGCACAGCGGGCAGTAGCTGATGAGGACCGGCACCCCGTCCAAGTCGTCGTTGACGATCTCGTGATAGTTCAGAATCTTGAACGGGTATGCATACGCCTGGCCTCCTGCCACATATCCGAGCACGAGATCGTCCGGCGCCAACCAATCACCGGCGCTGGCATCGCCGTATACCGGTCGGTCGATTGGTGGGATGGCATCCAGCAGTCGCAATCGGAGCTCCGGAGTGGAGTCGGACAGAGGGACCGACCCTCCGTCAAAGGTGTCGAAATAGATCTCGTTGAGAGGAACACTGTGGAGGCTCAAGTCGACGTCGGGCGGCGTTTGCGCCTCCTTGGCGCTGGACTGGACCTGAGGCGTGGTTGCCGGATCTACGGAAGGGTCAGATGGGCTGGCGCCGGGCGCCGAGGTCGGAGCCGAGGTGTCGGGTGGTGCCGGAGGGTCGGCCGAGGCTCCGCCGTTGTCGTCATCACCGGCACAGGCGGCCGCCACCAGGCTGATCATGGCGACGAAGGCGGCGATGGCCCAAGCTCTCATCCCCCGGGCAACCCGCCCGGTCGCCGTCGACTTCCCATCCCGTCGCCAGGTGCAGTCGAGTGCAGGGCCCCCTGGAGCCGATCGGGCGCAGGATGTGACCGTCCGATGTTGCCGAAGCCTCGCCGACATGGTGCGGGTTAGGCTCGAGGTCGGTCAACAGGCAAGGACATCACGTGTTCGATCTGATCGGGTTTTTGATAGCAGGCGGGATCGTCGGCGCCATTGCCCGTCTCCTTGTGCCCGGCAGGGACCCGATGCCGTGGTGGGGAACCATCCTCCTCGGTGCGGCCGCGGCGATCATCGGTGGCTGGCTGGCAGGGTTGATTACGCCGGACAATCGAGGGTTCCCGTGGATCGCTTCGATCATCGCCGGCGTAGCGCTGGTCTTGATCGTCCGGTTTGTCAGAGGCCGAACGGCTTCCTAACCGGCAAGAACATCCGCCTTGGCGGCGAGGCCGGTGTCTTTTGTGGTGAGTGCGTTCTCCGAGTGGGTGCTCAGGGCGAGCGTCACCTTGTTCCACCGAATATCGATGTCGGGGTGGTGGTCGGCGACCTCCGCTGCCATCGCCACTCCGGTGACGAAACCGATGGCGGCGGCGAAGGTGCCGAACTGATAGGTGCGGGTGATCGTCTCGCCGTCGAGCTGCCAGTCCGGGTTGGCGGCAGCGAATTGCTTTCGATCCTCTTCGGTCAAGATGTCCATGGTGCCTCCAGAGACCGATGATACGCTCCCGGTAGGCTGGTCGGCCGTGGATTCCTCGTTCGCACCGCTACGCGCTGAGCTGGAGCACGTCGCCGACTTACCCGTGCCCTGGTGCCTGGCGGGGGGCTGGGCGATCGATCTGTTCGTGGGACGGGTCACCAGAAAGCACCAGGATGTCGACCTCGTTATCGGTCGTCTCCATCAACACACGGTCTACCAGCACTTGGCCGATCGGACCTGGTACATGATCCTTCCTCACCCCGACGGTCTGACCGGCAAGGGAACCATCGAAGTCTGGGACGGGACACCACTGGAGCTCCCCGCCCACCAGATCCTCGCCGACGACGAGCACGGCCATCGCATCGAGTTTCTGCTGTCCGAAATCGACGAAGGCCTGTGGCGATCCGGGCGAAACCCCGAGGTGACGATGCCAACGGTGCGGATGGCGTTGACCACATCCGACGGGATCCGTTATGTGGCACCGGAGATCGTGCTGTTGTACAAGGCGAAGCTGGGGAGGACGTGGGACGAGGCGGACTTCGACACCGCGCTGCCCGAGATGAGCGTGGGCCAACGGGACTGGCTGTTCCATGCGTTAGAGGAAGAGCACCCAGGACATCCCTGGCTGGACCGGCTCGTCTAGACCCTTCGTAGGGTGGTCGCGGCGTCAGCCAATGACGATGTTGACAAGGCCTGGTGGGCGGGCGATGACCTTTTGCACCTCACCTTGTTCGAGATAGGTCTGTATGCGTTCCGAGGCCATGGCGGCAGCCGTTACCGCCTCCTCGTCGATGTCGGGATCGACCTCGATCCGGTCGCGCACCTTCCCATTGACCTGGACGACGAGCGTCACCGTCGGGTCGGCCGCTACCGCAGAATCCGCATCCGGCCAGGCCTGGAGATGGATGCTGTCCGTGTTGCCGGCTCGGTGCCAGAGCTCCTCTGTGATGTGGGGGGCGATCGGGGCGAGCAGCAACAGCAGGATGGAAACCGCCTCATCCCACGCCTCTGTCGACACCTCCCGGCTGGTTCGGTCGTCGAGCATCCGGTTGCGTAGTGTCATCAGCGCCGCCACCGCGGTGTTCCATTTGAACGCCATCATGTCTCGGTCGACCTTCTGGATCGTCTGGTGGGCCTGACGGCGGAGCGCCGCCGAGGCGTCTTCCGACACCGTCTTCGGTTCATATTCCGTCGTTCCCAGCTTCCATACGTCGTCGATGAAACGCCGCGATCCGGCGATCCCGTGTGAGTTCCAGGGTCCGCCCTTTTCCCAATCGAAGGCGAACATCAGATAGGTTCGGACCGTGTCCGCGCCGTAGCGCTCGACGAAGTCGTCGGGGTTCACCACGTTGCCCCTCGACTTGGACATGCGCTGGGTTGCGACGTGGTCGCGCAGCTGGGAGACCTCGTTGGGTGCCACGGTGCCCGGTATCTCGATGTCGGCGTCGTCTGGCACCTCAACGGTGACCACGCCTTCGGCGGTGGCGACCCGCAGCGAGCCATCGGCGTGCTCCAACAGTTCCCCCACCACCGGTGCTGCATCCACAGGCGCGTTCTCGTCGACGCGTACCGATATGGCCACAAAGCGATCCCGGTCCCATTCCCCGGCGATGACCAGCCGGTCGCCGGTTCGTTCCTCGCCCAGGATCTGGCCCTGGTTGCGCGACATCAGCATGGGCTCGTCGAACAGGCCTGTCGGGTCGCGTCCATGAGACTCCATCGCCGCGGCGGTCTCGTCGAACACGCCAAGGTCGCGCATTGCCTTGGTGAAGAACCGGGTATAGAGCAGGTGCATCGTGGCGTGCTCGGCCCCGCCGGTGTAAACGTCGACAGGCAGCCAGTAGGCAGCCTCCTCAGGATCGAAGGGTCCGGCATCGAAATGCGGGGATAAATAGCGGTACTGGTACCACGAAGAGCACATGAAGGTGTCCAGGGTGTCCGTCTCCCTTGTGGCCGGCTCGCCCTCCGAGTCGGTTGCGGCGAGGAACGCCTCGTCCGTGGTCAACGGGCTGGCCCCACCGGTGACGACCAGATCCTCTGGCAGGATGACAGGGAGGTTCTGCTCAGGCTCGATCGTGCCGTCCTCTCTGTACAGCATCGGGATCGGTGCGCCCCAGTACCGTTGGCGCGAGATCAGCCAATCGCGCATCCGGTAGTTGACCGCCTCCTTGCCCAGGCCGTCGCTGTGCAGCCAGTCGATAGCGGCGGCGACGGACGCGTTCTCCCTCCCCTTGGCGTCGGTCGTCTCCACCCCGTTGATCGGCCCGCTATCCACCATCACCCCTGGTCCGACGTAGGGCTCGGTCATGGCGTCACCGTCGAGCGGGTCCTGGTCGGCGGGGTGGATCACGGGGACGATGGGCAGCTTCATCGCCCTGGCGAAGGCGAAGTCGCGCTCGTCGTGGGCCGGGACCGCCATGATCGCTCCCGATCCGTAGGACAGCAGCACGTAGTCGGCGATCCACACCGGGATCCTCTCTCCGTTGACCGGATTGATCGCATAGCCACCAGTGAACACGCCGCTCTTTTCCCGATCGACCTCCATGCGCTCGATCTCCGAACGCCGGCTTGTCGCCTCCCGGTAGTCGTCGACCGCCGCTCGCTGGTCGCTGCTAGTGAGCGCATCGACCAGGTCGTGTTCGGGGGCGAGGACCATGAACGTTGTCCCCCATAGCGTGTCCGGGCGGGTGGTGAAGACCGGTATCTCGTCGCCCGCCTCGGTGGTGAACACGACGTCCGCCCCCTCGGAGCGGCCGATCCAATTGGTCTGCATCACCTTGACAGGCTCCGCCCAGTCGATCGTCGAGAAATCGAGCAGTTCTTCTGCATATTTGGTAATGGCGAAGAACCACTGCTCCATCTTTCGCTGCTCCACTGCGGCACCGGTGCGCTCATCCTTGCCGTCGATGACCTGCTCGTTGGCGAGCACGGTCTGCAGAACCGGGGACCAGTTGACGATGGCCTCGCCGCGGTAAGCCAGGCCGCCCTCATAGAGCCGGCGGAACAGCCATTCGGTCCACAGGTAGTACGAAGGGTCGGCCGAGATGGCCTCTCGATTCCAGTCGAACATCGGCCCCATGGAGCGGAGCTGTCCGCGCATCCGCTCGATGTTTTCCCATGTCCAGATCGCAGGATGCACATTGCTATTGATCGCAGCATTTTCGGCGGGGAGCCCGAATGCGTCGAAACCAATCGGGAACAGGACGTTGAAGCCCTTCATCCGCATGACGCGGGCCCTGGCGTCAGACGGGGCCATCGCGTACCAGTGGCCGATGTGCAAATCGCCCGACGTGTAGGGGAGCATGGTCAGGGCGTAGTGTTTCGGCCGATCCCAGTCGACCTCTGCCCGGTATAGGCCGTCGGCTTCCCATCGGTCCTGCCAGCTGCGCTCGAGCTCTTTGTGGTCGTATTTCTCAGCCATGATCTGCGTTGGTGAAGGCGGCATGGTAGGTCCAAGGTGCCGGGTGGGGATAAGGTTGCGCGATGCCTTCGAAAACGATGACGCTCACCGAGGCGCTGCTCGCCAACGGCGTCGAAAAGACCAACCCCGCCTACGACTCCGTCGTCATCGCCGCGGCGCCGCGGTGGCTCACCAAGGTATGGGGATCGGACATCGCGGCGATGACGCTATCGCGCCGGATCTACGTTGGTGACAAGGTGTTGCGCAAGATCGCGGATGGCAAGGCTGCGAAGCTGCTCAAACACGAATCGGTCCACGTGGATCAATGGCAGCGGCACGGACGGATCGGTTTTCTCGCTAGATACCTGAGCGACTACGTGCGCGGACGTGCCGCCGGTTTGTCACATTCGGCCGCGTACCGTGCGATCGCGTTCGAGAGGGAAGCGTCATCCAAGAGCGAGTGACCGACTACCTCCAGAACGTTGAGTGGAGCATCCCCAACGTGCTCGCGGTGCTTGGAGGTGGTCTCGTTGGAGCGTTGGTCGCAACGATCGGCGTCGTGCTGGTCTATGGGATCGCCATCCTCCCCGCCGACGACGGAACCGGCGATGAAACCGCCGCTCCGACAACCACCATCGAAGGTGCAACCACCACAACCACTGAGGAAACAACGACCACTGAAGGCGTCACCACGACGACCGTCCCACCAACAACGACAACAACAGTCCCACCAGTCGCCTTCGTGCTCACCTTCCTGGGGCAGGCGACAGGGGGTTTGCTGGTGCTGGCCTATCTGTCGCAGAAGGTCGGCACCGGGAGCTTTGCCACCGACTTCGGCTTTCAGCTCCGTCTCCGGCACTGGTGGGGCCTTCCGGCAGGCGCCGCTCTCCAATTCGCTGCAGCCCTGGTGACTGCGCCGCTGGTAGAGCTGCTGTTCCCGGAAGGGGCGCCCCAACAGGAGGTGGTCACGATCGCCGAGGGCTCGGACACCATCTTCGAGGCGCTGCTCATCTTGTTTGCGGTTGGGATCCTGGCTCCGGTGGTCGAGGAGCTCACCTTTCGCGGGATGCTGCTGTCGCGGCTTGTTCGCTCGATGTCCAAGTGGTGGGCGATCACTGCCCAGGCGGTCGCCTTCGCCGGGATCCATCTTCTTGACCCGAATTCCAGGGCGGTGCTGCCCGGGCTTTTCCTCATCGGCTTCGTGCTCGGCTACGCCGCGATCAGGACGGGGAGCCTGTCCCTGCCGATCTTTCTCCACGCCGGGGTAAACCTCACCGCGGCCCTATTGCTCGTCTTCGGCGACGACCTGCTCGTCTGGCTCGATGAAATGGCCGGTCTGGAGCCCGCGGAGTCGCTGCTGCGGATGATCTTCTGACAATCGCTTTCGGTAGGTTCTCACCGGAGTCGGTGACCGGTGACTCCTCGAACAATGGGCTCGATCGCGCGCCACGACTCGGCTCGACCGGGTTCGGTCCGACCGCAGGTCTTCCCGTCTCGATCTCGGCGTGGTACATGTAACAGGGTGGCGCACCGCGAGCGGGAGCCGGTGTGTCCGATCCGAGTTCACGACTGTCGCTGATTGCAGCGATCGGCGCCATCGTTGTTGCGGTCGGAGGCGGCATCTACTTCGGTCGCGGTCCAGAATCGTTGCTCCCGCCACCATCTGCGATCGTCGAGTCCGTTGAGGAGACCGTGGTCGTCCACGTGTCGGGGGCGGTCCGAAATCCTGGGCTGGTCTCGCTCCCGATCCCGGCCCGGATAGCCGACGCGGTTGAGGCGGCGGGGGGCGCAAGCGACGAGGCCAATATCGGTGCCCTCAATCTCGCAGGACCGCTGCGAGACGGAGAGCAGATCGTCGTCCCCGCCTACGGCGAGTCGCCGGATCCCGCTGACGGTGGCGTCGATCTCAATCGGGCGACACCAACCCAGCTCGCCGTGCTCCAGGGTATTGGCCCGGTGCTCGCCGAGCGGATCGTCGCGTTTCGCGAGGAACATGGACCGTTCGACGCGATCGAAGACCTGCTCGATGTCCCTGGTATAGGCGAGGCCAAGCTGGTCTTGCTACGACCAGGCGTGTCCGCCCCCTGAGTGCGGTTCCCAGGAGCGGCAGGAAGATGGGCGATTGCCGCCGCGGCGACGGTCTGGGTCGGGACGCTCGGCGGTCTTCGCTTCGGCGCTGTTGTCGCGGCTGCTGGAGCTGTTTCTGCGCTGGCAGCATGGTCGGGCCGACGCCGAGCGGCCGCTGTGCTGTTGGCACTCGTCTGTGCTGGGGGGATTTCTGGCTCGTTGGCCTCAGCGCGAACTCAATCCACATGGAGCGCACTCGTCCCCGAGGGTCCGATCACGCTGATCGCGCTCGCCGCCGAGGACGGGACGCCGGAAAGACCCGGCGTGGTTCGGCCGGAAGCCCTCCTGGTGAACGAGGAGGTGGTGCGATGGCGCGGTCCGGCTCTCGCCGTTGACCTTCCCGCCGGTGCGGTCCTGGTGGCCGGGGATCGGGTCCGCATCGAAGGCATTGGTCGTGCCCGACCAGGAAAAGTGCGCGGAGACCCCGTTGCCGGCCGTATCGCGGCTCGGGATGTGGAGAGGATCGGCAACGGCCGCGGGCCGTTGTTTGCCGTCGGCAACGCCGTGCGCGGCCGCGTTGCCTCGGTCATACCCGGACGGACCCCCTCCGAAGCGCTGGTCTCTGGGTTTCTCATCGGTGACACTTCAAACGTTCCCGCAAGGGACCTGGACGCGCTACGCCGCTCGGGCCTCACCCATTTTGTCGCCGTATCCGGCAGCAACGTGGCGTTGTTCCTCGCCGGATGGTGGTTGCTCACCTCACCGCTGGGTCGCGGCTCGCGGCGGCGCTTCGCAATTGGGCTGGTCGGGCTGGCCGTGTTCGTGGTGGTTACCCGATGGGAGGGCTCGGTGTTACGAGCGGCGACGATGGCAGGACTCATCTTGGGAGGAGCGGCAACCGGGATCGCGGTCGACGGCTGGATGGCCCTTGGTGGCGCGGCTTCGCTGTTGCTACTGGCGTCGGGCAACCTGGCGCTCGACGTTGGGTTTCAGCTTTCGGTAGCGGCGACCGCTGGGATCCTGGTCGGAGCCGGCGCCGCCGGCAACCGTCGGCCCCGTTGGGCCTGGACGGTGTTGGCCGCGGCCGTTTCGGCCCAGATCGCCGTTGTCCCGATTCTCTTGTGGAACTTTGGGAGCATTCCACTCCTTTCACCGGTGGCGAACCTGCTGGCGGCGCCATTGGTCACCGTGGCGACGATCGTCGGCGGGCTCGCCGTCGTAACCGGATGGGCGGTGCTCGTCACCGTTGCCTCCAGCGTCGCGGGTGTCGTGCTCGCCATCGCCAGGCTCGCCGCAGCTTGGCCACAGCTCGGGACCGTGGCAGTGCTGGTCGTTGGCGCAACCGGAGCCGTCGCGATCAACCGGCGGCTGCGCCCGGTCGTGGCCGTCGTGGCTGCCCTGGTCCTGGCCGCTATGACCATCGCCCCGGTGGTCTTGCGTTCTGGTCCGACGGTGATCGTCCTCGACGTTGGGCAGGGAGATGCGATCCTGGTGCGGTCGCAGGGCAGAGTTGCGTTGATCGACGGCGGCCGGGACCCCCTGGTACTCGCCGACCGACTGCGGAGTCACGGCGTCGGTCGCATCGACCTGCTCGTTGTTACCCACGGCGATGCAGACCACTCCGGCGGGCTCGACGGCATCGTTACCGACCACGGGGTCGGCAGGATTTGGGTCCCGGAATACGCCGACCTTGGTGAGCTGGTGGACCGGCTCGTCGACGACGCTGCGGCTGCGGGGGTGCAAGTTGAGTGGATTGACGCCGGGTCGCCGCGGTACACGCTGGGTGTGATCACCATCGAGCCGATTGGGCCGAATCGACGCTACGCCAGCGACAACGACGGCTCGATCGTGGTTTGGGTGGAGGCAGCTCGATCGATGCTGCTTGGCGGCGACATCGAGGCGATCGCACAGACGGAGCTGCCCGCGATCCGCCCCGATTTCCTTCTGGTGCCTCACCATGGCTCCGGGTCCACGGATGCCCAGTGGTTGGCAGACACGGTTGGCGACACCGCAGTGGTGAGCGTGGGGGAGAACCGCTACGGGCACCCATTGCCGGAGATCATGACGATCCTCGAGCGCTCGGGGGCGGAGGTCTTAGTGACCGCGGAAGAGGGGGACGTGACGATCGAGCTGGAGTGAGTTGGCTCGCTTGCCATGCTCGCTTCCAGTTGTTCGGTTCGGAATCGGCCTGGCAACCGGCAACTGGCAACTCGCTCCGACTTGCGACTTGGGAACTGGCAACTGGTAACTCGCTTCGTCTTGCGTCTTGGTAACTGGCAACTGGTAACTGGTAACTCGCTTCGTCTTGCGTCTTGCGTTTTGGGAACTGGCAACTGGCAACTGGTAACTGGTAACTCGCATCCCCTCCCGTGCCGTATTCTCCGGCGATGAGCTTCTTTGTCATCGCCGGCCCGCGCGATGCCGGACCGGGGGAGCGGGCACTCATGCTTGATCGCGCCGCTGAGATTTTTGCCGCGGCGTCGGTCGATCATCACGAGCGGATCGATGTACCAGGGCGGGGGGCCGAAGCGTCTGAGAGCCAAATGCGCGAGCCGGTGCAGAGAATCGTTCCTGCTCTGCAAAGCGGTTCGCTATTTGGCGGGTCGAACGGTGTCCTGGTCGTGGACGCCCAGAACCTCCAGAAGTCGGAGGCGGAGGTCATTGCCGAGCTGGTGACGCTGGCCGACGCCGACGCGATGACCGCGGTGTTTGTCTCCGCAGGATCGATCCTGGCCCCCTTGGCCAAGGTGCTCAAGGAGCGCGGGGAGACGACTTCGATCAAGAAGATGCGGGAGCGCGACGCCGCCCGCTGGCTCGGCGAGGCGGCTCGCGACCGACGGCTTCGTCTCGAACCCGAAGCGGTGACGATTCTCGTACGACGGTTTGGGTCCGATGTGGCTGCTCTCGGCCAGGCCCTCGATCAGCTGGCGGTGGATGGCGAGACGATCACGGCCGAGGCTGTCACCGGTCGGTATGCCAACCGTCCCGACGAGCCGATGTGGCTTCTTGCCGACGCCATCTCGGACGGAAAGGAAGGGGAGGCGCTGCGCCGGCTTGCCGACTTCCTCGAACATGGGCATCCGCTTGTCGTTCTGTCGTTCCTCGAGGGCGAGGTCAAGAAGCGATCGCTCGCCGCGATCGCTCCGGACGTTGGTACCTACGCCACCTGGGTTGGAGGATCCCCTCAGGCCTATCCGGTAAAGAAGGTGTGGGACCAACGATCGCGGACACGCTCGGAGTCGCTGCGGCGCTCTCTGGATGCGCTGGCTCGGGCCGATCTACAGATCAAAACCGCTCCCGAGGAGACCCACCGAGTTACGTTGGAGCGCCTCACGGTCGCCATGTGCCGATGGCTGGGAAAGTGAGCCGCCAGTCCTCAGCCGGAAGAGTCCTGAGTCTTCAGCCGGACGAGTCTTCAGCCAGAAGAGTATTCGGCCAGAGGAGTCTTCGGTCTTCAGCCAGAACAGTGTTCAGCAGGAACAACAGGTGAGCTCAACCAACACCGCCGAGGTCTGACTGTTGACTGTTGACTCTCGACTGAAGATTGACGACGAAGTCGTCAATCTTCATAGACCCTGACTGAGACGATCCGGTAGCTGAAGGTTCCCCCTGGCGCCTTGTAGGAGACGTCGTCACCTGGTCTGGCGCCGAGAAGCGCGGTGCCGAGCGGGCTCTGTGGTGAGGCGAGAACGATCCCAGGAGTCTTGTTCTCCGCCGGCGCCACCAGGAACTCGATCTCGTCGCCGTCTTCGTCGATCACGGTGGCGACGGTCCCCACCTCGACCGCGCCTGAGTCTTCGGCGCTACTCACTTCAGCGGTGTCAAGGATGTGGCGCAGCTGGCGAATCCTCAGTTCCATGAGGCCCTGATCGTTCTTTGCCGTGTCATATTCAGCGTTTTCTTTGAGATCACCGTGGGCACGGGCCTCCGCAATGCGCTGTTCCGCCTCGCGGCGCCCGACGGTGGTGAGGCGCTCGAACTCGGCGGCGAGTTTTTCGTGGGCAGACGGGGTCAGCCAGGTCGTCTCGGTCATGACGCTAGGCGAGGAGTGAGCGCACCTGGCGGGTGAGCCTCGACTTACGGCGGCCAGCGGTATTCTTGGAAAGCACTCCCTTGGAGACTGCTATATCGAATCGCTGCTGGGCGACGCGCAGCAGCTCTTGTGCCTGAGCCGCTTCGCCGGACTCGGCCGCGGCGATGGCGTTTCTCGATCTCGTCTTCAGCTCAGACCGGATCGCCGTGTTGCGCTGATAGCGTTTCTCGTCCTGGCGGATCCGCTTGATCTGAGACTGGTTGTTTGCCATGCGAAAAAGACCTCATGAGGTGGTTGGGACGGTCCGTAACGTTACCAGCAGCGGCGCTCAACGATACACTGTCGCCGTTCCGCACCCCGGGGGTTCCCCAAATGGCTGAACAGTCGCGCATACGCAACTTCTCCATCATCGCCCACATCGACCACGGAAAGTCGACCCTCGCCGACCGACTGTTGGAGTGGACCGGTGCCATCTCGGAGCGCGACATGCGTGACCAGGTGCTCGACGACATGGACCTGGAGCGCGAGCGTGGGATCACGATCAAGGCGAACGCAGTTCGAATCGACTACGACCATTCGTCGGGGAACCGCTATCAACTCAACCTCATCGACACTCCAGGTCACGTTGATTTCTCATACGAGGTGTCGCGCAGCCTCGAGGCTTGCGAGGGTGCGTTGCTGGTTGTAGATGCCTCCCAGGGTGTGGAGGCGCAAACCCTGGCCAACGCCTACCTGGCCGTCGAGAAGGGCCTCGAGATCATTCCGGTCGTGAACAAGATCGATCTGCCCGCCGCCGACCCGAACACCGTTGCCGGCGAGCTCGCCGCAGTGCTCGGCGGATCCTCAGACGAGGTGCTCCGAGTATCGGCGAAGACAGGCGAGGGTATCGATGAGCTGCTCGAGGCGATCGTGGACCGGCTGCCGGCGCCGGACGGTGATCCAGGCGCTCGGCTGCGGGCCCTCGTATTCGACTCGTTCTACGACACCTACCGCGGGGTGGTGAGCCACATCCGGGTCGTCGATGGTGCGATCAGCACGCGAGACGCCATTCGATTCGTGGCTACCGCGCTCGATGTGACCGCCGACGAGGTTGGAATCCGTCGTCCCAAGGCGGAGCCCGTCCCGGTCTTGGAGACCGGGCAGGTTGGATACCTGATCACCGGCGTCAAGGAGATCGACCTGATCCGCGTCGGAGACACCGTCACCCACCTCAACGAGCCGACTGAAGAGGCGCTCCCAGGGTACGCCGAACCAAAGCCGATGGTCTTCGCCGGCTTGTTTCCCACAGATGGCGACGATTTCGAGCGGCTACGCGAAGCACTAGAGAAGCTCAGCCTCAACGACTCGTCGCTCGTGTACGAGCCGGAGACGAGCGGTGCTCTCGGCTTCGGGTTCCGCATTGGTTTCCTCGGACTCCTGCACATGGAGATAGTGCGGGAGCGCCTCGAGCGTGAATACGATCTCGATCTCATCACCACAGCGCCGTCTGTTGCCTACCTCGCCAACAGCACAGACGGCACCCAAACCGCGGTTCGCAGCCCACAAGACCTGCCAGCAGCAGGCGAGCTCGCCACCATCGAGGAACCGATCGTAGAGGTGATGATCATCACCCCGACCGAATACGTCGGGACGGTTATGGAGCTCGTGCAGCAGCGGAGAGGGCGCATGGGCGACATGACATATCTATCACCTGAGCGGGCGGAGATTCACTACCGGCTCCCGCTTGCGGAGATGATCTTCGACTTCTTCGATCAGCTCAAGTCGAGGACCAAGGGGTATGCGTCGCTCGACTACGAGCCAGCCGGCTACGAGGCCTCCGATCTCGTCATGGTCAGCATCCTTCTCAACGGGCAGCCGGTGGATGCCTTCTCCACCATCGTCCACCGTGACAAGGCGTACGCTTACGGAAAGTCGATGGTCGGGCGCCTCAAGGTGCTGATCCCACGCCAGCTCTACGACGTACCCGTGCAGGCGGCGATCGGCTCGCGGATCATCTCGCGAGAGACGATCAAAGCAAAGCGAAAGGACGTCACCGCCAAGTGTTACGGCGGTGACATCACCAGGAAGCGCAAGCTGCTCGAGCGTCAGAAGGAAGGCAAGAAGCGGATGAAGATGGTGGGTACCGTCGAGGTCCCGCAAGAAGCGTTCGTAGCCGCGCTCAGTCTTGATGATTAGAAGTCGCAAGTCACAAGTCGCAAGTCGCAAGTCGCAAGCCCCGAACGGTCATAGTCTCGTCAGCGGAGCTGGGGCGACGCGACGCCCGGCATGCCAACAACTATCTGAGGACTCGTGACTCGTGACTCGCGACTCCGCCTCAACTCGAGGCCCGTGCAGCCCGACGCCCCGGGGCTGGCCGACGCCGCTGCGCACTGGCGATCGGCGTATGTCCACATCCCTTTCTGCGCCAGCCGGTGCCCGTACTGTGACTTTGCGGTCGTGACCCTCGAAGAGGGGGGAACGGACGACACCGCCGAGCGCTATGTGCAGGCGGTCATCGCCGAAATCGCGATGGAGCCGGCATTCGGGCCAATCGACGCCGTCAACTTCGGCGGTGGCACCCCGTCGCGCCTCACCGCAGAGCAGCTGGGCCGCATCGTCACCGTGCTTGACGATCGCCACGGCCTGGCGACGGGTGCCGAGATCAGCCTGGAGGCAAACCCTGAGGACTGGACCGAGCAATACGGCGCCGCCATCGTCGACGTAGGTTTTAGGCGGGTCTCATTCGGCGTCCAGTCCTTTGATCCCGCGGTGCTGGCTTATCTAGGCAGGAGTCACACCCCGGAGCAGGGAGAGGCGGCGGTTCGCAATGCGATCGACCAATTCGTCACGGTGAATGTCGATCTCATCTACGGGACACCCGGAGAGTCGGCGGCGTCCTGGGAGGCAACAGTCGACCGGACGCTGAGCCTGGAGCCCGAGCACCTCTCCGCATACGCCCTCACCGTCGAGGGGGGGACTGCTTTGTCGCGGAGCATTGCCGACGGTGCTCCGGCCCCGGACCCGGACGATCAGGCCGACAAGTACGAGCATCTGGTGGCCCGCGCCCCCGAGGTCCGGCTGGTCCGCTACGAGGTGTCGAACTGGTGCCAGCCCGGCCATCACTGCCGTTACAACCTTTCGATATGGGCGATGGGCGAGTTCGTCGGTTTTGGGCTCGGTGCCCACGATCATCGTGAGGGCCGCCGATCCCACAACGTGAGGCGTTTGGACGCCTACCTGGACATGGTCGAATCCGGGGTCAGGCCCAGATCAGGCAGCGAGCAGCTCAGCGCACCAGAAGCGGAGCGGGAGCGGGTCGCCATCGGGCTGCGGCTCGCCGCGGGGGTCGAGGCGGGAAAGCACGGCCTTCGGTTCCTAGAAGGCGCTGAGGGCCAGCGGCATCTAGCGGCCGGAACGCTTACCAAACAAGGAAACCGGATCGTCGTCGAGCGGCCCCTAATGACCGATGCGGTGGCGAGGGCGACGCTGTCAGTCTCTCCCTGAGACTGCTAAATTGCCCATCAGATGCTCGACGACCGCAAATCCAGGATCCTGCAGTCGCTGGTGGAGGAACACATCCGAACCGGCGCTCCGGTGAGCTCGCAGGCCATCCTCAAGCATGGATCCCTCGACGTCTCCAGTGCCACCATCCGCAACGAGCTTGCGGCGCTCGAGTCGTACGGCTTCGTCACCCAACCCCATACCTCCTCGGGACGAGTGCCTACCCGTCAGGGGTACCGGTACTACGTCGACCACTGCTCTCCTGGGCATCTCAGGGTGGCGACTCACGCTCGAATCGAGGCGTTCTTCGCCGACGTTCACCGCGAGGTTTCGCGGTTGCTCAAGGAGACCTCAGGCCTGCTCACCGACCTGACCCGCCTTCCGGCCGTGGTCATCGGCCCCGAGCGTGACGTCGGTGCGTTGCACGCCGTCCACCTGGTGCGCCTTGGCGGGTCGGCGGTACTGGTGGTGACGGTTGCCGAGAGCGGTGGAGTGACCCAACAGATCGTTTCTCTCGAATTCGAAGCGTCGGACGCACAGCTCGCAGAAGCGGAGAGGGTCATGGAGGCCGTCTACGGCGGGCGGGCCCGCTCGGAGGTCGGCAATGATGAGCGGCTGACCGCGACTGATGTTCCAGACGTGGTGCGCCGCATCATCGCCCCCGTTCACGAGGAGCTGCAGGAGATGCAGTCATCGGGCCGCGACCTGTTCGTCGGCGGCACCAGCCAGCTGGCCGAGCTGTGGGCCGACCTCGCCGAGGTGCAGGAGGTGCTTGGGCTTCTCGAACGCGAGGCTGAGCTCCAGCGTATGTTGAGCGACTCGATCGAAGGAACATCCGTCCGGATCGGGGAGGAGCTCGGCGATGAGATGGATGTCGCCATCGTGAGTGCCCCATTTGGCTCCGATCAAAGCGGACGCTTGGCGGTGATCGGGCCGATGCGCATGGACTACCGCAGGGCCATCCGGATCGTCGAGGAGGTAGGCGAGGGGTTGGAGGAGAGACTGGGCACCGACCATGGTGACGATGGGTGAGCGACTACTACCAGCTCCTTGGTGTTGATCGCTCGGCGTCGCATGAAGAGATCAAGCGGGCGTTCCGCCATCTCGCCCGCGAGACGCACCCTGATGCCAATCCTGACGATCCGACGGCCGAGGTTCGATTCCGAGAGATCGCCGAGGCCTACGAGGTCCTGTCTGACCCAGCCCGCCGCGCTCGATACGACCGTGGCGAGGTGTTCGTCGGGGGCGACCTGTTCTCTCAGTTCGGTGGGCTCGACGACATCCTCCAGCAGTTCTTCGGCGGCAGCTTCGGATTCGCAGGCCGCCGCACCGGTCCCCACCCCGGCCCCGACGTCGGAGTCGCCATGTCCTTGACCCTCGAAGAGGCGGCTTCCGGAGTGAGCCGGCCGATCAGCTTCCGCACTGCGACCCACTGTCCCCGATGCTCGGGTGAGGGTGCCGAGCCCGGCCATCCTGCGACCATATGCCCGAACTGTGGTGGTGCCGGAGCGGTGCGTGTGGCCAGAGACTCATTCCTCGGGCGGATCTCCACGGTGGCCCAGTGCCCTCAATGTGCGGGTTCGGGACGCTTTATCGAGGTTGCGTGTGTTGAATGCGCCGGCGCCGGTCGTATCGATACCGAGCGGTCGGTTACCGTCGAGGTGCCTGCAGGAATCGAGGACGGAGCCAGACTTCGCCTCGCCGGCCGTGGCGGGGCTGGTGAGATCAGCGCTCCGGCCGGTGACGTCTACGTGAAGGTGTCCGTCGCCGCCGACGACCGGTTTGAGCGGGCAGGGGACGAGCTTCATCATCGCGCCGAGATCGGTATCAGCGAGGCGGTGTTCGGTACCACCGTCGACGTTCCACTCATCGGCGGCGGCTTCGAAGCGATGGAGATTCCCGCCGGGTGTCAGCCAGAGACGGTGTATCGGTTGGCCAAGCAGGGGATGCCGCGACTGCGCCGCCGGGGGAGAGGCGATCTGTTCGTCCACGTCGGAGTGGCGATTCCCACCGAGCTTTCCGACGAGCAGGAGGCGCTGCTCCGAACCTACGCGGAGCTTCGCGACGAGTCACCGGCTGCGGCAAAGAAGCGTTTGTTCAAGCGCTGAATCACTCTTGGCTTCGGGCCGCTCGGGCCACGGCTCCGCAGAGGGCCTCGTCGACTGAGCAGGGATCGCGCCGTATTTGCGGAGCCTCTGGGTTCCCGCTCTTGCCGCTGCGCGGCCCTCTCGGGCCACGGCTCCGCAGAGGACCTCGTCGACTGAGACGGGATCGCGCCGTATTCGCGGAGCCTCTGGGCTGAGTTCTTGCACCTAGGAGGTGATACTCGGTACACTGCTACTGAGAGCGTTCAGGGCAGCGCGCTCTGTGGTATGTAGGAGGTGTGTGTGGCGACGTATAATCAGCTCGTGGGCCGTCGTTTGCGGTCGATCCGACGCCAGCGCGGATTCTCGCTCCAAGAGGTACAGACCCTCACCGATGGTGAGTTCAAGGCAGCGGTTCTGGGTGCCTATGAGCGAGGTGAGCGCAGCTTGTCCGTTCCTCGTCTCCACCGCCTGGCCGGGCATTACGACGTGCCCTCCGCCCAGCTGCTGCCACCGGATCCGCGGCAGAGCGCCAAAGCATCGTCACCGGAGCACATCACCATCGATCTCACCCGCCTGGACGACATAGGTGGCGCTGAGAGCGAGGTCCTCGAGCGCTTCCTCACCGCGATCCAGGTCGAACGCCAGGATTTCAACGGCCGTGTGCTGACCGTGCGCCGCGACGACCTCAGGGTTCTCTCCCGGCTCATCGGCTCCGACTCTGGGTTCTCCGACACCCTCGCCGAGGTACAGGCGAGCGAGGACGATGAGAGCCCGACCATCCCCTAAGAGCGCGCACCGATTAGGTGATAGGTCCTCTCGACAGTAGTGGAGCCGCTGTTTTTCCCGCTCTTGCCACTGCGTGGCAGGCCGCTCGGGCCCCGGCCCCGCAAAAGGCCACGCCGACAGACCGGATCGCGCCACATTTGCGGAGCCTCTGGTTTCCCGCTCTTCGCTACTGCGTGGCGGGCCGCTCGGGCCCCGGCTCAGCGGAGTTCTCTGGTCGTTGAGGCCCGGTGCTCGTATCCGCTTCGCCTTCGTGTCCCCCTCCTGGCTGCGGCCCGCACTGACCGCGGTTGAACGGACGGCTCGACGGACCCTGTTGAGATCTTGCCGAATCCCTGAGCCCTTTGGCTTGTCATAGGGCTATATAGATTGACGGGCGTCACCGATATACTCATCATCTCCCGATGGGCTTTCGCGTTCACCTTCGGATTTCCCCCGTGATGGAGTCGCCCCTGTGACCAGCACCGCAGCAACTGATGTGCAGATTCGCGTGCCAAGCAACCACCTGATGGTGGAGCTGCTCGGCGAACGCGACGAACATCTGCGCGGCGTAGAGGCCGGGTTTCCCCTGGCGCGTATCGTTGCCCGTGGCAACGAGATCACGATCTCCGGTCCGGAACGCGATGCCGAGGCGGCGCGCACCGTGCTCGAGGAGATGCTGATCATTGTCCAAGAGGGCCAGCCGCTCGACGCCGATCGCGTTTCCCGGGTGATCGAGCTGGTGAGACAGGACGTGCCAAGCCCCTCCGGTGTGTTCACCGAGTCCATCACCGTCGGCCGAGGCCGCCACGTACGCCCCAAGACCTTCGGCCAGAAACGTTACGTCGATGCGATCAGGGACAACACCCTGGTATTTGCCATCGGGCCCGCCGGCACAGGGAAGACCTATTTGGCCATGGCGTGTGCCATCGAATCCCTCATGTCGGGGCTGGTGAAGCGCATCATCCTCAGCCGTCCCGCCGTCGAGGCCGGGGAGCGACTCGGGTTCCTGCCGGGTGACCTGAACGCCAAGGTCGATCCGTATCTGCGGCCGCTGTACGACGCCCTGTTTGAGATGCTCGGGCCGGAGGAGACGGCCCGCTTGATGGAACGAGGCACGATCGAGATCGCCCCGCTCGCCTACATGCGCGGCCGCACTCTCAACGACGCTTTTGTCGTGCTCGACGAGGCGCAAAACACCACCCCCGAGCAGATGAAGATGTTCCTGACCCGGCTCGGCTTCAATTCGAAGATGATCGTCACCGGCGACGTGACCCAGGTCGATCTGGCCGAAGGCAGGGGATCGGGCCTCAAGATCGTCTCCGATGTTCTGCCAGGAATCGAAGGAATTGCCTTCGAAGAGCTCACCGCAGACGATGTGGTGCGGCATCGGATCGTGGCCGCGATCGTCGAGGCGTACAGCCGCTTCGAAGACAACGACTGACATGTCGAAAATCGCCGTTATGAACACGTTGATCCTTGCCGCGACCATGGTCATGGTTGCCGTCATCCTGGTGGCGGGTAGGGACACCGGAGCCGAGGTCCCCCCGGAACTGGCCGTCGGCCAGCCGGCCCCTGAGACCTTCATCGCCAACCGGTCGACGGAGCCGATCGAGGACGAGGAACAGACCCAGGCGGCGCGCGACGACGCCAGGACCAACGTTCCCACCGTGTACTCCGACGACAGCGACGCCACATTCACCGTGATCCGAAATGTCAACTCGTTCTTCACCGACCTGCGCGAGGGGGCTCACGACGCGCTGCCGCCCGAGCCGCCGACCACCACCGTGCCCACCGATACGACGACGCCAACGACCGGGTCCGACGACTCGACATCGACCACGGAAGCGACCGGCACCACCGCTCCGTCGACGACCACGACGACCGTGCTGCCGCGGCGCCCGCTCGAGGAGCAGATACAAATCCTCGAGCTGCGCCACTCGACGCTGCTTGCCCCCATCCCATCGCTCGTCGCTCTGTACAACAGCGACCTGGATCGCGTGGAACGAGGTGAGGAAGCCGTGTTTCCCGAGGTGGAGCAACAAAGCCTCGAGCTTCTCGGAGACGAGCTGGGTCGAGGGATCAAGCCGAGGGACCTCACCAGCCGCCAGGACTTCTATCTGAGCCCGCTGACGCGTCCGCCGATCTTTGTCATCGGCCTGCCGGACGAGGAGCAACCGGTGGCCCGTGAGGCGATCACCCAGCTCGTCGGGTTCAGCCTGCAGGCCAACCTGCGTGTCGACAACGACGCCACCACTGCGGCGAAGAACGCGACCGCCGACGCGGTGGAGCCTGTATTCGTCACCTACCAGCTGGGAGATACCATCGTCGAGGTCGGCGAGCCGATCAGCAGCGTCCACCTCCAAGCCCTGCAACAACTCCAGCTTTACGAACCTGAGGTAGCGCCGGGAACCTCCCCGTGGGCGATGGCCCTGTTGGGGGTCATCGCGGTAATCCTCGCCGCCTTTTTCCTATGGCGGATCGCTCCCGCCGAATTGACCGAGCCCCGATACATGGCGCTGTTCTCCATCCTGCTCATCCTGGCCGCCTTGTTCTCCCGGTTGCCCGAGCTCCTCGCCGAACAGAATCATGCCCTCGGCTATGTACTTCCGGCGGTTGCCATCGGATTCATAGCCGCCATTCTGTTCGATCCGAGGACCGCGGTGCTCATGGCTATCCCGATGGCCGGGTTCACCGCCATCTCCACCCTCGACCTGGCGTTCACCATGTACGCGGCGATTGCCACGGTGATCCCCGTCGGGTTCGTGTCGCGGGTGTCGTCGCGCCGCCAGCTGCGGGTCGCGGTTCTCCTCACCGCGGTCACCGTGGCGCCGGTGGCGGCTGCAATCGAGTGGCTTTTCGTGGACATGCCAAGCCCAGGCCTGGCTGCGCTGTGGGCCTTCATCGGCGCCCTCGTCGCCGGTCTGGTCTCGCTCGGTCTGGTCTCGTTCTTCGAAAACGCCTTCGGGATCACGACCTCCCTCGGGCTCCTCGATCTCCTCGACAGGAATCACCCTGCGTTGCGCCTCATCGAGGAGCAGGCGCCCGGCACCTTCAACCATTCGATGCTGGTTGGTGCTCTAGCCGGCCGGGCGGCGCGCGCTATCGACGCCGACCCACTTCTGGCCCAAGCGGCGGCGTGGTACCACGATCTGGGGAAGACGGAGGCACCTCAGTACTTCGCAGAGAATCAGTTCGGTGTCTCCAACCCACACGACTTGATCGCACCGGTGGAATCGGCCCAGATCATCCGCGCCCACGTCGGCGAGGGGCTACGGCTGGCAAAGCGGTACAGAATCCCTCGCGATGTTGCCGACGGTATACGGATGCACCACGGGACGAGCCTGATGCGGTACTTCTATCACGAGGCTCGGGAGACCGATCCCGACATCGACCCCGCCTTGTTCCGGCACTTCGGCGTCAAGCCGCAGGCAAAGGAGATGGCGATCGTCATGCTCTCAGACTCGGTGGAGGCGGCGGCGCGTGCTTACTCCCAGGCCGAGGACCCGAGCGCCGCCGGGCTTCAAGACGTCGTCGAGACCGTGGTCACCGAGAAGGTCGACGATGGCCAACTCAACGCCTCGGCCCTGACCTTCGGTGACCTGACCACGATCAAGGCAGAGCTCGTGCTTGCCCTGATGGGTTACTACCACGCCCGTGTTCCCTACCCCGGATTCCCAGGCCCACAAGTGATCGAGGCCGGCAGCCAACCGATGCTGCCGGAGGTTCCCGTTGCCGCACGAAGCGACGCCGACGAGTGATCGTCGTTTTCGATGACGAACAGGATGAGCCGGTGATCGCAGACGAAATGGTGCGCCTGGCCGAGGTCGTGATGATCGCAGAAGGGCTCGACGCCGGCACAGGCGTTTCTATCACGCTGGTCGACGAAGATACGATCGCCCTTCTCAACCGGAAGCACATGGGGAAAGCCGGCCCAACCGATGTACTGTCTTTTCCCATCGAGGACGCTGCTCCCGGCGCGCCGCCACGCAGAACCGTCGATGGGCCCCCCGTCGAGATCGGCGATGTGGTCATCGCCCCTTCTGTCGTGCGATCAAACGCCAAACGGGACGCCGCTGTGTTCGAAGACGAGCTGGCGTTGATGGTCGTCCACGGAATGCTGCACCTGCTCGGTTGGGACCACGTTGCGGAAGCGGAAGCCGTCGCCATGGAGAAGCGAGAGGAAGAGCTGTTGAACCTCGTCGGTAAGGTGAGGGCGTGATCCCCCTCGCGTTTGGCGTGTCGGCGATCCTGCTGCTGGTCACCGCAACGCTGCGGGCCGCAGGCGCCGCGCTGGTCAGGACATCTCGCGCTGATGCACTGCACGACGCCGCCGAGGGGAATGAACGGGCGGCGGCAGTCGCCGATCTCCTCGAGCTTCGCGCCAGGATTCAACCGGCCCTCGCCCCGGTGTTGACCGGTCTGCTCGTGCTCGCCGTCATCCCGTTGACCTGGGCCGTGTCCAGCTTGGTCTCCGGCTGGTGGCTAGCCCTGATCGTCCTGATAATGGCCATTGTGCTCGTGATCGTCACCGACCTCGTTCCCCGCACCATCGGACGCAGCCGGTCGAGCAGCCTGGCGTATCGACTGGCGTTGCTTCTCGCCGTATCGATACGGCTTGGGGATGCTGCCAACGACCTCGTTTCCGACGAAGACGAGCAAGAGGCTGACGACGCGACCAACGACAACGACGAAGAACGAGAGCTGATCTCATCGATCATCGAGTTCGGCGACACCATCGTTCGCGAAGTCATGATGCCGCGCACCGACATGGTGACCCTTCCGGCGTCGGCCTCGACCGACAAGGCGGTCGATCTGGTGTTGGAAGTCGGCCGATCTCGTGTTCCCCTCACCGGTGAGAATGTCGACGACATCGTCGGGATCCTCTACGCCAGGGACCTGCTCGAGCTCTACGACCAAGACTCTCCGCCCCGACCATGCCTGGAGATCGCACACGAGCCTTACTTCGTCCCGGAAACCAAGCCGATCGCCGACCTGTTGCGCGAGATGCAGGCCAATCAGCGCCATCTAGCGATCGTGGTCGACGAGTTTGGTGGGACGGCCGGGCTGGTAACCATCGAGGACCTGCTCGAGGAAATCGTCGGTGAGATCGTCGATGAGTACGACACCGAGGAACCGATGGTGGTCCCTCTCGAAGAGGGTGGCCTCTTGGTCGACGCCAGGCTTGATGTCGACGACCTGGCAACTGCTCTGGGCACTGAGTTTCCAGAGGCCGACTGGGACACCGTCGGCGGGCTCATCCTCGGCCTCGCCGGCAGGGTTCCCAAGACCGGGGAGTCGTTCGAGTACGACGACCTATTGCTTACCGCCGAGCAGGTTCAGGGGCGGCGGGTGGCCTTGGTGCGCGTGGCCCGTCGATGAGCGCATCCGGGTTCGTCCCGGTCGTAGGCCGTCCAAACGTCGGCAAGTCGACCCTGGTAAACAGCCTGGTTGGGGAGAAGGTGGCGATCACGTCCGCCCGCCCGCAGACCACGCGCAACACCATCCGCGGGGTGCTCACTACCGATGAGGCGCAACTCGTCTTCGTCGACACGCCGGGCCTCCACAAGCCACGCACCACGCTGGGCGCCAGGCTCAATACGCTGGTCGACGGATCGATCGCAGAGGCTGATGCCGTCCTTTTCGTGCTCGACGCCACCCAGCGGATCGGGCCTGGCGATCGGCGGATCGCTGAGCGGTTGCTCGAGGCCGGAGCTCCAGTGGTGGTTGTGGTGAACAAGGTCGACGCCGCCAGCCAAGAGCAGACGATCGTTCAGCTCGACGAAGCCGGTGAATGGGACTTCGAGGCATACGTCCCGATCTCCGCGTTGAAGGACGACGGGCTCGATCGGGTGGTGCGGGAGTTGATCGCCCTGCTGCCGGACGGTCCGTTCTTCTTCCCCCCGGAGATGCACACCGACCAGCCGGATCAGTTTCTCGCCGCCGAGTTGGTGCGAGAGAAGTACTTGTCGCGGTTGCGAGAAGAGCTTCCGCACTCGGTCGCCGTTGTCGTCGGGGATATCGAGACCCGTGACGACGGCGTGGTGGTGGTGCCGGCCATCGTCTATGTGGAAAGGGAGTCGCAGAAGGGGATCGTGATCGGCAAGGGCGGCGAGCTGGCCAAGGCCGTGGGCAGCGAGGCACGACCAGAGCTGGAGCGGCTGTTCGGTGCCAAGGTGTTCCTCGATCTGCGGGTAAAGGTGGAAAAGGACTGGCAGCGCCTCGACCACGCCCTGGATCGGCTGGGCTTCTGAGCGGTCGTTGTATCAACCCCCAGATTGCGTAACGGAGACAGGTCCTGGTTCACGGCTTCCCGGGATGTCGGTTGTACCCTGCGCCCATGGCGTTGTACAGCGATCAGGGGATCGTGTTGCGAGGATATCCGTTCGGGGAGGCGGACCGCGTCGTGGTGTTGCTGAGCCCCAACCGAGGGAAGCTGCGTACGGTCGCCAAGGGGGTCAGGAAGACCAAGAGCCGGTTCGGAGGCCGCCTCGAACCCTTCACCCACGTCGACCTCGTCCTCTACGAGGGTAAGAACCTGGACACGATCACGCAGGCGTCGATCATCGAAGCCTTCACTGGGCTTCGTTCCGACCTCGACCGGGTGGTAGCCGCGGGCACCATGGTCGAGCTGGCCGATCTGGTCGCTCAGGAGAACGAGCCCACCCACCGCCTGTTCCTGCTGCTGCAACGCGGGTTGCGGGTCCTCGACCATGGCGATCTCCACCCCGACCTGGTCGCGTCGTATCTGCTCAAAGCGGCTGAGATCATCGGCGTGGCCCCGGCGCTCGACTACTGCGCCAGTTGCGGCAGGACCGACGATCTCCGCCGCTTCAGCTTTGCCGCAGGGGGGGTGGTGTGTGAGCGATGCCGCGCTGCCGGCTCGTATACGCTCCGCCCCGGGCTGACCGACTACCTCGCTGTGGTCGCCGAGGCCGACCTGTCGCAGCTTCCCGATCCAGACGATTCGTTGAGCCGGGAGGCCATTGGAGTAACCCGCCGTTTCGTTGAATATCATCTGGAAAGGCGGCTGGCCTCGCTCGCCGTCCTCGATGGCTGATCTCGACCGCGACGCCATTCCCCGCCACGTCGGAATCATCATGGACGGCAACGGCCGCTGGGCCAACGCCAGAGGCTTGCACCGCACCGCGGGCCACGCGGCAGGGGAGCCTGCGCTGTTCGACGTTATCGAGGGTGCCCTCGACCTCGGGCTCGAGTGGCTCACCGTCTACACATTTTCTACCGAGAATTGGTTGCGCCACCCGGACGAGGTGGAGTTCCTCATGGAGTTCAACGTCGATCTGTTGGAGCGCCGCAGGGACGACTTGCACGAGATGGGAGTGCGGCTTCTGTTTATCGGGGATCGCGACGATCCGAGAGTTCCGGAAGCGGTGCGGTCGCGGATGACCGCAGCGGAGGAACTGACCAAGGACAACCGAGCGCTCAACATGGTCTATGCCTTCAATTACGGCGGACGGGCCGAGATCGCAGAGGCAGCGCGTCGGATCGCCATCGAGGCCGCTGCCGACGACCTCGACCCCGCTGCGGTCAACACTGAGACGCTTGCCAGGAGGATGTACCTGCCGGAAATGCCTGACCCCGATCTCATCATCCGGACCTCCGGCGAGTATCGGACCTCCAACTTCCTGCTGTGGCAGGCCGCGTATTCGGAG
>PVMK01122502.1_pt1 | contig 29629 bp, 31 predicted proteins | sample 1853481 | NCBI WGS metagenome assembly PVMK01 (sample SAMN08533507, study PRJNA380276) | Marine sediment metagenome, whole genome shotgun sequencing project.
CTACAAGTAAGAGAGTTGCAATAACTGGAGCGATTCCAGGTCTCTGAAAGTTCTGTGAAACACATCTTGCATGTGTTTTTTTCAATTGAATGTAATTATTCATTTAATCAACCCTCTACGCCCAATTAGGAGATCGCATTCTTTTACTTAACTTAGATCGTTGTGCAAAAAAACAGCATTCATTTCAGTTATTAAAGGGGTTTTTTTTAAAGCCGATATGCCTAGTTTGCAAGATAAGGTTTGGATAAGACTCTGGAATGAAAATTCTCCAGATCTCCGAGATCGAGTCATTGGTTGGCGTAAGCAAAACGCGATTCTTAGAATAGATAAACCCAGTCGTATACAAAGGGCAAGACGATTAGGCTACAAGGCAAAACAAGGAATCGTTGTTGTGAGAATGAGAGTTGGAACCGGTGGTATGAGAAAACAAAGACCTCGTGGAGGCAGAAGACCAAAACATCTTGGCGTGAATCGGATTAAGGCAGATGACAGCATGAAAACAGTAGCTGTGAGAAGAGTTCTTGAAAGATATCCTAACATGAAACTCTTGGGCTCATACTTTGTTTACAAAGACGGCATACATTATTGGTTTGAAATAATCCTTGCAGATCCACAACATCCTAGAATTGCTCAGGATAAAGAATTAAGAAATAGAGTCGGTGCACCAGCTGCATAGAATTGAATTTTAAATTATTACTTCCATCTTTGTTGGTATTAGTGTTTACTCCTGCGTTTGGTGCCCTTTCTGATGCTACAGGTCTTGTGAACAGATTTGATATTGAAACTGGAGGACAAGTTTTTGAAATTAAAACAACTGCAAACTTTGATGTGGAAAAAGTTGAATTTGATAAAGACAAAAAACAATTAACGTTTTACATCGTTAGCAGTCTTGAAAATAATTTGGGTGAAATAATCATTCCTAAAGGTTTACTGAGTGGAAATTTTACTTTTTATCTAAATGACCAAGAGTATCAACCAAAAATTCAATCAAATGAGAGAATCGCTTTCATTACCCTAAACTTTACTGGCTCAGGAAATAACAAAGTAGATGTGATTGCAACAAACTATCTGGGGAATCCAGATGAAGTGGCTAAACCTGCAAACACAGAGATTGAGTCTGAGGACGAAAAGTCTCAATCAGAAGGTGGCGGTTGCCTAATTGCTACTGCAACATTTGGCACAGAACTAGCTCCACAAATACAACATTTGCGAGAATTAAGAGACAGCAACCTGTTGCAAACCAAATCAGGATCCTATTTTATGACGGCTTTTAATAATTTCTATTACTCCTTTAGCCCCCAGATTGCCGATTTGGAAAGAGACTATTCCTTGTTCAAAGAAACCGTAAAAATTGTCATTACTCCTTTACTTCTTTCCCTTTCCCTTTTGAACGGTGTTGAGATGGATTCAGAAATTAAAGTTATTGGGTATGGAACTAGTATTATTTTGTTGAATTTAGGAATGTATTTTGCTGCACCTGCACTAATTGTTGTTAGGTTAAGTAAAAGATGAAAAAATCAACGATTGGTGTTATTATTATTGTAATAAGTGCGGTTGCTTATTATTCGATATTGCAATTGTTGAGGGGTCTTTGAGATCATTCAGCAATTAACTTTTGAATCATTGAATCGAGATGTCCAGATTGACCAAAGGAGACGTCTCTTAAGATTCCTTTTCTGTCAATTAGAATGCTGGATGGAGTTCCTTGCAATGCAAATTTCTCAAAAGTTTCTGCAGAGTATTCTTTTGATTTTAAATGATCTTTTACTCTTTGAATGATTTGATTTCGATAATCTTCAGGCTGAGAGTCAAACTCTGGAAGTTGAGCATAAACAAACTTCATAACTTGATCTTGGTTTACTTCGTCGTTGACTTTGGTAAGTTGGTCCATTCCCAAAGGAAATGGAATTTTGAATGATAACTTGTTGCCATCTTTTAATTTCCCGTACATTGATAGTGCTTTTTTAGTTTCTCCGATTACCTCTCCTGTTTCTGCAAGCATTTTCAAATTATCTACTGTGTTTTTTTCAAAATCCTCAAAAGCTGTTGCAATTCCTAGTACTCTTACTCCATCATCTTTGTACTTGTTGTAGATCTCTATTGCCTCTGGAATTGCATTCATAAAGCATCCTGGGCAATTCACTTGAAATACCTCGACTAGAACAACCTTATCTTTTTCCTGATCTAAATTGGTTGGAGTGCCTTGAATCCATTCAGATACTCCTAGATTGGGAGCTTTTTGTCCTATTATTGCGCTCATAAAAAATAATCAAATTTTTTCCATTAAATACATTTCTTAAATTGAAAGAGGATCGATAATCATTAGCAGGAGGCTGCCTTTTTTTTAAGATTTTAATTGCATTCTGAACAAACCTTATCACTTGATACTTTTCCCCTGCGGTTATCTAAAAGATATTCATGTGAGATTTCCTCTTCTTTTACCTCTTTTCCACACTTTCGACATACAACCATAATTTTACATTCTCTTGAAACTATTTTTTAGATTCAAAGCCATTATTCGATACGATGGGACATAACCCCTATTCCTATTAATTTAGGCCTTGACCTCAAGTTCTATAACACCTTCATTAAATTTAAGAAATGTGTTTTTCTCAAAACAAATTTAAAAATTTTTATTTCTCCGATTAGGGATCATTCTTAAGTATTATGTTCACATAGTAATATAGACGAGGATCTGCAATTTCCCACGCAGATAAAGGAAAACAAGAATAGGTTTAGTTGTCTCTAGAATTCGTTTTGGTTTTCCTGTAAACTCCTCGTTGATAATTTATTCCCAACTGTTTCAATTTTTCAGAGTTGCTTCTGCTTTTCTTGGATTCAATCTATAATTTGCCGTCTTGATTGTTAAAAACAAAAAAAACCTAGATTAACCTAATATAGGACACACAAACCTCCAAAGCCAAATGCAAGTAGTAACAGATGAACGACTTGAACTTTTTGTATAAATGGAGGGAAAATATGAACAAAAAGATACACAATATTTTGTAAATCTTTTAGAGCATCCTGATTATGTAGTTCGAACACGAGCAACTTGCATTTTGGTGGACTTTGGCGGTGAAGATAAAATTCCACATGTTGCCAAAGTTCTCAAATTTGATGAAAATGAACTAGTAAGACACGAAGCTGCATTTTCATTAGGACAAATGTGTCTTTCTAGTGGAATACCTTCACTTGCTGATGCAACCCTAAATGATCCTAGTATGTTTGTAAGACATGAGGCTGCAATTGCACTAGGAGTGATTGGTTCAAAAGAAGCAAAAAATGCTTTAGAAAAAGCCTTGAGCGATCCTGATAAATCAGTAGTAGAATCTGCTGTAGTTGCTTTATCCAATATTCAATTTATGGAAAAGTTAAGTAAGAACAAAAAGTTTGCTAAATTGACGGGTGGATAGAATGAATCTTACTTATGCAATAATTACAATATCTGGTTTACTCATTGCAGCTATCGTGGGTATGATTGCTTTGGATCCAGGCTATATTACAGATGCTCCTGCAATGCCAACTGGAGTGAAACCAACTGTCTGCACAGGGGAGAGTACTCCAGTATGTGGTGTGGATGGAAAAAATTATCATAATTTATGTATGCTGCACGTTTCAGGTGTTGAATTATCATACAAAGGTGAATGTTCGGTTATAGAACCAACAACAAAACCAGAAGCAATGGCTACAGAATCAGAACCAGAACCAACACCAGAATCAACACCAGAACCGACACCAGAACCAACACCCGAAGTTCCAATTACCTCAGCAGTGCCTGCACTTCCAGAAACTCACATGGTTTCATTACCTGAAGGAACTAGTCTTCCTGGATGTGAAGATACAGAGGAATGTTTTCTTCCATACTCAATAGAGATTTGGGTTGGGGATACTGTTTCTTGGAGTAATGATGATGCTGCAGCGCACACCGTAACAAGTGGCTCAACAAGCGAAGGACCAGATGCCAAGTTTGATTCCTCATTGTTTATGAGTGCAGATATTTTTGAATTTACTTTTGATGAACCTGGAACATATCCTTACTTTTGCATGGTACACCCTTGGATGACTGGGGAAATTATTGTAAATGAAGTAAAAGAAATGGTTGTAATTTCAGAGGAACCCTCTGAAGAACCAACTCCTGAAGAACCCATTGTAGAAGAACGACCATCTGGTCCTGTAGAAGTTATAATGCCTCAGGGTTCAGGTGCACCAGGATGTGAAGAGACAAACGAATGTTTTCTTCCTTATCAGGTAGAAATTAGTTCTGGTGAAACAGTGGTTTGGACTAATATGGATTCAGCAGCTCATACAGTAACCAGTGGACTTGCTGCAAATCCTGATGGTAATTTTGATTCAGGAATGATGGTGGTGGATCAATCATGGGAGTCTACATTTACTGATTCTGGAGAATATGATTACTATTGTATGCTTCATCCTTGGATGACTGGCAAGGTTATTGTCAGCTAAATCTCTAAAGAGCTGAAACTATACTTCCTTTTTCTGCTGATTCAAATTTGTATATTTTCTCAACAGTTGAATCATCAAAAATCTCTGCATCATGTGTTATTATGATGAACTGCATTGGCATTTCAGAATTTGAAATATTTGATAATTGGGACAATACTCCCACCAGTGATTTTTTCCTTTCAGCATCAAGATGGGTGGTAGGTTCATCGAGTATCATTAAGTTGAGATTAGAGGTACCAAGAAGTTTAGCCATGCCTAGCCTGAGAGATAATGCGACACTCACCTTTTCCCCTCCACTTAGTGATTCTAAATCCAGGGCCTCTTTTCTGGAATAGCAAGTAATGGTGACATCTCTTGCCTTTTCTGATAGTTGTATTCTTTGAATTTTTGTATTTAGTAAAGTAAGATATTCTGAGGCTTTTGTTGAAATTGTGTTAAGTGCCCATGATCTTAGACTAGTTGCAACAGACCCATCTCTGCTGAAAATATTTGATTGAATCGAATCCAGCTGTGCCATGTACTCTTTAACAGTTTTTAATTCAGTAATGGCTTTTTGAATTATATCTATCTGCTCTTCATTTGTTAAAATTTTTTCCGTTATTGCCCCTAATTGCTGATCAATCTGAGAAAGATTCTCTCGTTTTTCATTAATAGAATTTTTAAGATTCGTAAATTGGGTTTGATCAAATCCTTTGATTTCCTCTTCCAATTTTAAAATATTTTCAAAAATTATCTTAGAATGTGAGTCAATTTGCGCAATTTCTAAAAGATTACTATTTGAGTACGCTGGAATTTTTTGTACAGTTGTTTTTTTGAATTTAATTTCTTCTTTGATTTTTTTTAGTTCTTCTTCATTGTTAATGGAATGGGCCTTTAAGGTGGCTTCTGCATCTCTTGCATTTTGTAATTTTTCTGCGAAATCTGACCTCTTCTTATGGTACATTTCTTGTTCTTTTTTAGTACTAACCATTTTTTCTTGAATTAAAACAAGTTCTTTCCTTAGATGTTCTTCTTGAAATAACGGGTTTAGTTTTTCAACTATTGAATCACAAACAGGACATTTGTTATCCCGTAGCTGAAGTTTCGCCGCAAGTACTTGCTTCTCCTTTAGCGACGCAGCCTGATTGGATAATTCTTGAATTTTATTTTGTGTACCTTCAACTGTCTGGTATATTTTCTCAACTTTTGTTTCTAGATCATTTTTCAGTCCTGCATATTGAAAACATTCTTCACAATCTTGTATTTTACGCTCTTTTTCTGTGATTTCACGCTGAATTTCTCTAATTGCCTCTCTTGCATAGGCTTGCAGTTCCTTCTTTCTTATTTCTAATTGTTGAATTTTATCAATTTTTGGAGTGTCTTCTTCTAGTTTTACCTGTAACTCTGTAATCTCTTGTTGCAATTTTTCGTGCTTTGTTATTAACAACTCTTTTTGTGGTTTCGATTCTTCAAGTTCAATTTGATATTTTTCCAAGTCTCGTTGTAGAATTTCAATATGAGTATCATCATATCCTACTTTTTCTCTTATATTTCCACGAAAATTTTTACTTACTTCTTTCATTGCCATAGATGCAACATCAAGCTTATCTATTCCAATTACTGCATTGATTAATTCTTTGAATTCCTTTGGCTTAGCTTTGATTATTGAATCAAGCTCTCCTTGTTGAACAATGGAGGCAATTTTTAGTTTTTCAAAATCTAAACCAATTGTTTTTTCTATCTCGTGAGTCATAGACTCGCCAAATTGCTTTCTTTCGCCTGCCGCAATTTCTATGATTTCGCCATTGATTTTCTTGGAAAATTTAGCAACCAATCCTCCCTTGCTGTCTATTTTTCTAACAGCTTGGTATTGTGTTTCTTTTATTGTAAACTCTACTTTGGAAAATCCTTGTGTTGCACCACGTTTTATCAAACCTTTATTTGATTTTCTGGAATGCTTACCAAACAATGCAAATGTAATTGCATCTATTATGCTTGATTTACCTGCACCATTATGGCCTACAAAAACTGTCACGCCATTTTCAAAATCTAATTTTGTTTCAGAATGCGATAAAAAATCTCCTAGCTCTATCGATGTAATCATTTTTCTTTCTCCTTTTTGAATTGTTCAAAATTTTCTAAAATAACATGCATTGCTTCTTTGAGTTGGTTTGATGTCAAGGGTGGAAGAAGTTCCTTTATTGCAAAATTTGCAATTTGCTTAGACCCTACGGCATTTACTGACAGTCTGAACATTTCATCATTAATCACATTTGGCCTATCTAGAAATACCGAGGAATCCAAAATCTCCTTTGAACTAATTCTCCAAAAGCATCTCAATGTTTGAGCCTGAAGGAGACTAATTTGTGCCTGAATGTAGTCAGTTTCAATGTTCTCACCCTGAATTTTTATCTCAACAATAGGCTTTCTTTCAAGTGAGGAAATCTTCTCTGAAATCTCTTTTACTGTGGTTTCCATTTTCTCATAATCTGTTTTGAATGAAAACTGGTGTCTGGTGTGCAATTCAATCCAATCTGGTTTGGCTTCCTTCTTTGAAATGTCTACCTCGAAAAATCCTTTTTTTGTCTCTTTGATTCCCTCACTTGTTGTAAGTTCAATGGACCCTGGATATGCAACAGGACCACTTAGATGATTAAAATTTTTAGTGTCCATGTCATGAAGATGACCCATAGCGTAGTAAGTGAAATTGTTTGGAAGATCCGTTGACTGCAATTCTCCAGCAAACTTGTTAAATTCTGTAATTCCCTGATGAAGCACCAAAATTTTATGACCGGCATGTCCTTTTGCTGTTTTATCAACTTCTGCAAATTTTTCTTCAAAATGTGAAATCTCAGGTTTTCTAATTTTATCAAAACCTACTAAAAGTACTCCTTTGTATTCGATGGGTTTTCCATGCCCAATATATCTTGAGAATCCTAAGTTGTGATATACATAAGGAATGGGGGTAGCACGAATTCTACTAATATCATGTTCTCCTAAAATAAAAAAGGAGTCTACGTTGCTTTGTTTCAATCTTTTTAATGCATTTGCCATTTGAACTATTGCAGTTCCACTGGGGTTTGGTACATGAAAAATGTCCCCTGCAAATATCACAAAATCCACGTGATCCTTTATTGACGTATCGATTGCTTCGTTGAAAGCTTTGTAGACATCTTGCTCTCGCTCTTCTGAAGCATACTGCACTAATCCCAAATGAGTATCTGAAATATGTGAAAATAACATTTAATCTAACAACAAATCTTTTTGAATCAATCCTTGGGTTGATTCTACAGCTATCTCGTTCATCTTCTCAGCATTTGCCCATTCGTTAACAGCGCTTTGATCCGAACCCATAATCTTTTCTTTGACTTCATCAACATGAACCAAAGATGGTAGGTTGGTCCACTGGCCTACAAGTATGGCATCTCCTACGTTTAAGGAAGTTAATTGAGAAATCAATTCTCGACTAGTGGATTCTGTTGCTGATGATATTTGACGCTGGTCATCCTCTTGAATTATTTTCATTATGGCAAAAGAGCCCATCTGGCTCAGGACATTGAGGTCAATACTTCTAGGTCTCTGAGAAACAATTCCAAGACCCAATCCAAACTTTCTTCCCTCTCTTGCAATTTTAGCTGCCCAATACTTTGCACTGGTATCATGGTCTTTTGGAATAAATACGTGGGCTTCTTCTATTATCACAAAAATTGGTGAATGAAACTTGAATTTTCTTTCCTTTTTTGATCTTCCGTGTCTTGCAATGCTTGCATCCTTTCTATCTTTTAGTAATTGTTGTAGATAAAATGCAACTGCTACGTTAGCCTGTTTTTCTGAGAGTTCTGAAATGTTTAGAACATTGGTTCTTCCTTCTTTTATGAAGCTAATTGGGTCTCCCATGTCAGGATCTAAAATATCTTCAAATCTTTTTTGTGCCTCCTCCACAATATCCTGAACTCTATATGCCGATGTTCTAATTTCTTTTATTTTCTTATCCTCAGCATTTACGATAAATTCTAATTCATTTTCTAACCTACTCCAAAAATCTTTTGATTCTTTAACATTTTTTGTAAACGCCATTCGCAATATTCTTTGCTGCACATTGGCACCATCTCTAATTTCCAAAACTTCTGATAACTGATCAGCGTCCAATAATCTTGGGTTAATTTTTGCATCAACAACATTGATTCTAGGAATGTTTAGTGTTGTGTAGTCATTGTGATAATCAAAAATGATTACAGTTCCGTTGAGTTTTCCAATGTGTTTTGCAACCAAGGATACAAGATTACTTTTTCCCATGCCGGTCATTGCTAAAATTGCTAAATGCCTTGAGACAATTTTATCTAAATTGATCTTGGCTTCAACTGTTTTATTTCTTAGCAGATTTCCAATTTTTACCCATCCATTTTTTGTGGAGCTAAAAATTGCCTCCAACTCATTTTTAGTTGGTTGAGTGATTTCCGTGCCTGGAATGGGAGGTATGGCGGGAATAATGGACTGTCCATTTTGTAATTTATCTAAAAATCCTAAAATTCCAATATTTGCAGTAAAGGTTTTGTCTCGTTTGTTAATTTCTGCAATTTCTGTACTCTCCGCGGCCTCGTCAAAATTTCTAACATCAGCAAAGGCTGCACTTGATATTTTTGATTTTTCAACTAGCCCGAGAATTTTTCCTTCCTGAGTATCAATTATAATGTATTCCCCAACAGAAAGAGGTCTTGATGTAAGGGCTGTTACAAAAGTTGGTTTTGATTCTCCAATTACATACCCTAAACTCATCCTAGAACCTCCCTTGACCCAATTTCATTGCTTAATCCCAACAAGCTTACCATCTTTGCTAGTTCTTTGTCGGATATTTTACAGTTATTGTGGGCAAGTTTTAGCGAATATGGATATCCTCCAACACTATTTTTATATAATTTATTTAATACAGATTTTATTTCATTTTCAGGATGATCTTCTCCTAGAAATTCTAATTTGATTATTGGGGTTGACTCGCTTAATCTTACAAAGGTAGATGCAATTGTTTTGTCTTGACCATATTTTTTTTCAACAAACAACTTTGAAAATCCCGAAAACTTTGTTATGTGATTGTAATAAAAAATATCGCCTGCAAGAGAACCTAACTTTTCAAACTGTTTTTTTGTATTGGAAGTCTTTGCTATAAAAATAACATTATTTTTCTTTTTCATTGTTTTTACCACTATCGTATCTAAGGTTGATTGTCTGGTCATAAACTGAGAATGAAGGGATCCATCCATTAGCACTAAATCTACTTCATCGACTGTTTTCTCACATGCCTCTATCTCCATCATGCTTGCAATTCTAGAGAGATCAATATCAGAACCTAATCCCGAGTCATGTAGATCAACTAGTATCTCCCCGTCTGATTTTACGGATACTGCAGTAGCTGCCCAAAGCTCTATTCCTTGAAATTTTGTATTGTTAAAACTTGAATCAATTCCTGCAGTAATGACCTCCTGTTTGGTAGGCTGGTATTCTATCCAATTTTCTCTTGCTTTTTGAAGAATTTGCTCAAATTTTGGTCCTTTTAGAACAGATAACATCTTGTCCCTGTTCATTATCGCATCTTTGTAGACAGTATTGAGCACAAAAACAGTTGGTTGGTTTGAATAAAATCTTTAGGTTATACTGAATGTTGACAATTGTATTATTTTTTTGTAATTCCTCTTTTGGAAATCTATTGCCCATTGAAGATTCCATTGATTGGGAGGGGAATAGCAAATATCTTAAATCAGTTTAATCCAATTCTTCCGTACAGAATAATTTTCTCAGCAGTTTCAGATGGTGTAGTTGTGTCAATGTATTTTATTTCATACCAGTCTCCAATATGAACAACTTTACCATCAAGTTGGCGAGGAATTTTTATCTTCACCTCAAAAATGTCTGTATTTTCTCCTGTCTCAAGAAGATTGCTAGAGTTTGCATCAAAGCTAGGAGATGCAAGTGTTATTCTAATTCCTCCTTCTCCTTTATACTGTAACCTACTTAGAGGAATTCTATCAACGTTTTTGGAATCTCTGTTTGCATCTGGTTCGTAAAGCCGTAAGGTAAACTCATGACCAATCCTTGTGCCACCTCCTGAGGTCTCTATTTGAGCAAAAGTATTTTTCAATGGGATTGATTTTTCCAAAGTTCGTGGTTCTCCAGATACATCTGACTCATCAAAATATCTTACCCCTACAATATCATCTTGGCTAATTGGACTTCCGGCAATCGATGATGGCAATAGTAATTTTAAATAGAACTTTCCAGTGTCTGGTCCTGTTTCAATCATACTTTCAGGACCATCAATAGGAATTCCATTAATTGTAAACTCAAGTAATCCTTCAGTAGGTATTTTTTCTACTCCTCTATGTGCAATATTCAAATCATCATCTGTAATGTAAAAATTTACAAATGTTCTACTAGTTGCAGGAATAGTTTCAATTTGATTTAGTGCATCTCTGAATTGAACATATGATTCTTTTGATGCCGGGGGTTGTTCTATCTCTTTTTGCAAATCTGTGAATTTAACTGGAATTACTGCAAGCCCTAAACTTTGAAATCTTTCTGCGGTTGTGGGCTTGACGCAAGCGGGTGCTCCATTATTTCGAATTATAAGGTTGAGACCTACCTTACAGGTAATATCTTCAATTGGTATTCCGTTTTTCAATTGCTTTTTTGGTGCTTCTACTTCTGCATTTCCAGGAATTGTCAAAGAGAATATTAGAAATAATGCAAATCCAAAAATAATTTTATTTTTAAATGAAATACTCATACATTCTATCCTTTTTTTATCATAAATAGATTGAGGATAAATTCTACCTTTTGTTTCAAAATCGAAGAAAGAAAATCAATGGAAATTACCTTTAACCAAGTCCATCAAATGATGTTTTTTGGCTAAGAATCCCTTCTGGCACCAACGGGACTAGAATTAATTAGGTAATAATTTCTAGTTTACATCGATGAAGAAAGTCGGATTGCTAGGATGCGGTGCTATTGGAACTCAAATAGCATTGGCCATTGAATCTGGAAAAATTTCTGCAATGCTTACACACGTTTATGATGAATCAAAAGATGCATCATCAAAACTAGTCGAAAAATTAAAAAATAAACCTATCATAGTTGAAAATCCTCATCTATTATCATCCAACCCTATTGATATTGTAATAGAAGCTGCATCACAAGATGCAGTTAAAGATGTTGCCTTGAGTGTACTGCAAAATAAAAAAGACTTGATGATTATGAGTGTTGGAGCGTTACTTGATGAATCAGTCTATGAGATTTTATCAGACGCGTGCAAAGATTTTAAAAAAACAATTTACCTTCCATCTGGTGCTATTGCAGGATTGGATGGAATAAAATCCATTAAAAATGAATTAGAATCACTATCTATTACCACCACAAAACATCCACGATCACTAAAAGGTGCAAAATTTTTTGAAAATTCTGAGATTGATTTAGATTCTTTGGATTCAGAAACTGTAATTTTTCAAGGAAATGCAAAAGAAGCTGTCTCTTTATTTCCTGCAAACATCAATGTGGCAGCACTACTTTCTCTCACAGGCATTGGAAGTGAAAAAACTAAAGTCAAAATTGTTGCTGACCCAAACACTGATAAGAATACTCATCACATCGAGGCCTCTGGAAATTTTGGAAAAATGACTTTTACAATAGAAAATTTTCCTGACCCAAATAATCCCAAAACAAGTAGATTGGCAACTCTATCTGCAATAGAAACTTTAAGAAAATACTGCTCTGACGAAATTCAAATTGGCACATAAGATGGCAAAAATTGCCACCAATTCCAAAATTTAATAGAATTATAGGCATCTTCCCATTCTTTAAATCCTCATCGCAGCCATTTTTCTATGGCTTATGCTAGTCCAAGATACTTCAAGATTAAAAGAGGATATCCTACGCCTAAAAAAAGAAAAAGATGTAGTAATTCTTGCTCATAATTACCAGATACCTGATATTCAGGATATTGCTGATTTTACCGGTGATTCTTTGGGGCTATCGAGGCAAGCAGGAAAGGTTGACCAGAAAACAATTCTGTTTTGTGGCGTTCACTTTATGGCCGAGACTGCCGCAATTATCAGCCCTCACAAAAAAGTGTTGGTTCCTGATTTAGATGCAGGTTGTTCTTTATCTGACTCTATTACTCTAGATGAATTAAAAAATTGGAAAAAACAACATCGTGGAGCAATTACAGTTGGTTATGTAAACACCACTGCTGAAATTAAATCTGAATTGGATTATTGTTGCACCTCATCAAATGCGGTGAAGATAGTTAACGCAATCCCAGAAGACAAAGAAATTTTATTTTTGCCTGATATGTTCTTGGGTTCTTATGTTGCCAAGATGACGGGAAGAAAAAATATGCATATATGGGCAGGTGAATGCCATGTTCATGCTGGGATTACACCTGATGACATAACTGCAAAGTTGGATTCTATGAAAGATGCCGAATTTGTGATACATCCAGAATGTAGCTGTACTACTCCAATGTTGTATGACTTGGCATCTGGAAGTTTTGATGATAGAAGAGTTTCAATTCTCTCTACTGAGGGAATGTTGACCCATGTCAAAGACTCTAAAGCAAAAAACTTTGTTGTTGCAACTGAAACAGGAATATTATATCGTATGAGAAAAGAAAATCCTGATAAAACATTTGTTCCAGCATCTGAAAAAGCAGAATGCCAATACATGAAGATGAATAGCCTAGAAAAAGTCTATGACTCAATAATAGAGGACAAATATGAGATCACTGTATCTAAAAAAATTGCAGACAAGGCAAGATTAGCTATAGATAGAATGCTTGCAATTAGTTAAACCCCGGGACCTCCTGACTACGAATTAAGAATTTTTTGGTAATTTTAGCCTCATTAAGGTATTATTTGGGTGCTGAGAGTTGATGATAAGTTGGTTGGACTATTCGGCTTGGGTTCAAAGGATCCAGAGAAAAAAAATATTTCGAAAAAAAAGAAGGAATTACGAAAATTAGTTAAAGCAAAGAAATACGACTCTGCTTTGAGAATAGGTTCTGAAATTCTTAAAAAAAATCCCCACGAAAATGATGTTTTGTTTATTTTAGGTGGAATATACTATATGAAAACCAAATATCGAACAGCAATTTCGTACTTTGAAAGGTCTCTTGAAATAGCTACACATGATGTCGAAGTTTTAATTCTAAATGCAAATTCATATTTTAGGTTAGGAAATTTTAAGCAAGCAATAGGTTGTTGTAATACTATAAAGGAAATTGATCCTAAAAACAAAGCCGTAGCAGAGTTGTTAGAGAAAATAGAGTCGGCAAAAAATAATTAGATTTCTAAACTCATGTCTATTCCATTTACCGAATTGGTAAGATTGCCCACTGAAATCATGTCTACACCTGTCTTAGCATATTCAGAAATATTTTTTAACGTGATTCCTCCAGAAGCTTCAAGTTTTACTTTATAGCGAAGTTTTTTTATTTTGAGATTCTGAATAGTTTTTTTAATCTGGTTTGGAGAAAAATTGTCTAGCATGATTATTGTTGCACCCTCTTTTGCGGCAAGAATGGCATCTGAATTATTTTCTACCTCAACCTCTATTTTTTTGTACTTTCTTTTTGCTTTTTTAATTAAATTTAAAAGAGATTTACTTACTGCAATATGATTATCTTTTATCATAACCATCTCATCTAATCTTAGTCTATGCCTTTCTCCTCCTCCAATCTTTACAGCCTCTTTGTCAAAATATCTAAGACCGGGAGCAGTTTTTCGTGTTGCATAAAGTTTAGTTTTTTTGTTTGGTATCTTTGCCACAAAATTGTTTGTTAGAGTGGCAATTCCGCTCATCCTAGTTAGCAAATTCAAGGCAGTTCTTTCACAAGTGAGAATTTGCCTTGCATCTCCATAAATAACCATTATGGCTTGATTTGGATTCACTTTTTGACCATCTTTTTTTAAAATTTGTACCTTACATCCTTTAAGATTGAAAATCTCTTTTGCAAATTTTACTCCAGCCACGATGGCCTTTTCTCGAGATATTATTTTGGCAGATATTTTTTTCTTGGTTAAAAGAGAACTTGTAATATCTCCCTTTCCTATATCTTCGGACAAAAAACTTTGTAACTCTTTTTTTACATTAAATGTCAACGCTGTGTATGATCTAGTTATAATTTTAAAGATTTGGAAAAATATTCTCTATGTTACTTTAATTGCATACTTGCCTTTTTTTGTAATTCCAAGAGTTGATGCGATCTGCGAGTTTGTTGGTTCTACTACTAAAACTATTCCTTCCCAATCAGGGGTTAAATCCGAAGACTTACAATTTGGACAAACTTTTCCAATTGTTACAAACTTGCATTTTCTACAAGCCATCTCTCGTCCCATCTTTAACTTGCCTCAGCTTTTGCTTCTTTGGCAGATTTTTTGGATTCCTCTGAACCCCCTTCGGCCTTTTTGATCTCTTCTGCAATCCATTCATCTGCACCAAGGAATGGCTGTCTACATGTGATTCCAATTTTGCCCATTGTAGCAGCTTTACCTAATGAAACTGCAGTGATCCTAGCACGTAAAGTTGATCCAACTCTTAATGTTCTTCCACTTTGATTAGCTAAAATCATTCCAGATTTTACATCACTTTTAAGATAATCATCCATTACCTGTGACAAGTGTAACAATGCATCAGTTGGGCCAATTCTTACAAATGCACCAAAGTCAGTAATGTCTACAATCTCTCCGTTAACAATCTCTTGGAGTTTTGGGTAAAAGGTCAATGCATCAAATTCAACTTTATGGAAAGTGCCTCCATCTCCGGCTATCATTTTTCCCATTTCTTCTACTTTGGCATCTAAAATCATAATTATGTAGCCTAAATCTGCGCTTATCATGCTCTCATACTTTTCTTTGAGAATGTTTAATCCAGCCTTCTTTAGAGCTGTACCAAAGAGGCTTGGGGGGATCCTGACAACATCGCCTAGCGTAGATATAGAAAACAACTGTTCTGTTTTTCTCAAATTTCAATTTATGAATCTTTGGATAATTTAGGTTGAATACGAAAAAGATTTTATGGAAATTTCATTTTTCCTATGGTTTTTTCACAAATGTGACTTATGTTTAAATAATGTAAAATGACATTTTAGCCCATTGGTAGGAATAGATCAAGTTCTTGAAAAACTTAGTACTGTAATTGATCCTGATTTAAAAAAAGATATTGTTTCAATGGGAATGATCAAAGATCTAGAACTTAATGACGGTGCTCTAAAATTTACTTTAGAACTTACAACACCTGCATGTCCTTTCAATGTTGAGATTGAGGATGACGTAAGAAAAGTAATAAGTGAAATAACTGAAGTAAAGAACTTCGATCTTAAGGTAACAGCTAAAGTCATGGAGGGTCGGTCACTTGATGAAGACACTGCAATGAGTACTGTCAAAAATATAATTGGGGTTGCAAGCGGCAAAGGAGGCGTTGGAAAATCTACTGTATCATTGAATTTGGCTTTGGCATTATCTCAAACTGGAGCTAAGGTTGGGTTACTTGATGCTGATATCTATGGTCCAAGCATTCCTCTGATGCTTGGTATGAAAAAGGCATTCATGGAAGTTGAGGAAAATAAATTACAACCTGTGGACTCAAATGGAATTAAAGTAGTATCTTTTGGTTTCTTTGCTGAACAATCTCATCAAGCAGCAATCTATAGAGGACCAATCATATCTGGAATTTTAAAACAATTTTTAGTAGATACCAATTGGTCCAATCTGGATTATCTAATTGTGGACCTTCCACCAGGTACAGGCGATATTCCCTTAACACTTGCTCAAACGATTCCAATTACCGGAATTTTAGTGGTAACAACTCCTCAGGATGTAGCAAGCAATGTAGCAGTAAAAGCAGTCGGAATGTTTGAAAAACTAAATGTTCCACTAATAGGTGTAGTAGAAAACATGAGTCACTTTATTTGTCCAAACTGTAATGACAAGCACTACATTTTCGGTGAAGGTGGTGCAAAAAGGATCAGTGAGCAATTTAACATGCCTTTCCTAGGAGAAATTCCATTAAACTCTGAAATCATGTCTGGTTCTGATTCGGGAAAACCAATAATGATTTCAAATCCTGATTCTCCAAGTGCTATTGCATTTAGATCTTCTGCAAAAAATATTGCAGCACAATGCAGTATAATCGCCTTAAGATTGCAAGAAGAAATGGCATCTGAAAGTAAAACTGAGGAGACTACTCCCGAGGTAAGTACTTCTAATTAATTTCGATTCCTGTGAAATTACCAGAAAATCTACGAGATCAATTGAAAATTCCACTAGGTCTATTACTTGCAGAGAATGAAACAGACAAAACAAATATTCAAAAACATCTCTCAGAAAATTCTTACATCATAACAGTTGGAGATAGAACCACTGAAAAGATGATTGATTTTGGTTTAATTCCTTCTTTACAAATTATAGACGGTCAAGAAAAAAGAAAAAAACGCAACATTCCTAAAAGTTTTGGTGTTTCAACTACTCTTACATGTGATAATCCTGCAGCTGAAATAACTACTCAAAGTATTGAAACAATAAAAAAAGCGTTTACCTCGCAAACTCCTGTCAGAATTACAGTGAACGGTGAAGAGGATCTTTTAGTAATTCCAGTTTGTATTTATGCGCCTGACAATTCAGTTGTAATGTATGGCCAACCAAATGAAGGCTTGGTTATAGTTAAGATAACCCCAGAAATTAGAAATAAAACCCAAACACTACTCAACTCAATGGAATAATTGGGGTGTGATGAGACGGTGGCTGTATGATTTGTGATTACACTACTAAAACTCTGACCCTATTAATTCACCTTAATTTGAAATTATTTTTTGGGAAGGATGAGAAATAATTTGTTAAAATTTTCATCAATTAACTTGAAATATCGGTAAAAAGCACAACGGTATAGGAAATTTACATGGTAACTAACGATCCAAATTCTAAGTGTATACGTTGTGGAAAAAGCTCTTTATTGACTGATGGAGTTACAGGAGAGCAATTTTGTTCAAAGTGTGGCTTTGTAATTTCTGAAAAAGTAAATGAATCAGGCCCAGAAAGGCGATCATTTTCGACACAAGGAGGAGCAGATACTGCAAGGACCGGTGCACCAACATCACTTACGATACATGATAGGGGACTATCAACTGTAATTAATCCAGCTAACAAAGATGCAACTGGAAGACCACTATCTTCTTCAATGAAAAGTACCATTACAAGACTTCGAACTTGGGATAGTAGAAGTCAATCAAATGTCTCTGAGGATAGAAATCTTAAACAGGCTCTAACTGAGCTTAATAGACTCAAAGACAAACTTGCAGTTTCTTCTAATATTCTTGAAAAAGCAGCATATCTTTACAGAAAGGCATTGGAGAAAAAACTGGTTCGTGGCAGATCCATTTCTTCAATGATTGCAGCATCACTTTATGCTGCATGTCGAGATGCTGAAACACCTAGAACACTAAATGATGTTGCAGATGCGGCTAATGTTAAACGAAAAGATATTTCAAAATGTTATAGGTTATTGCATAAGGAATTAGAGCTAAAGATGCCTGTTGTAGATTCAACTCAATTAATTGCAAGGATTTCAAGTAAACTAGAGATCCCAGAAAAAACAAAACGATATGCAGTTAAAGTACTCAAAGAGGCACAAGAACGTAAAGAATCAGCTGGAAAGGATCCAATGGGTCTTGCAGCAACTGCATTATACCTATCCTGTGTTAAAAACGGGGTATCTATCACTCAACGAGACCTTGCAGAAGCTTCAGGTGTTACAGAAGTTACTATAAGAAATCGATACAAGGGATTGAAATTAAGCCAATAAATGAATCACACAATATTATGATCTCAGAGATTTATCCATCTACTAGAAATTGGAAAATAAATAATGATTAAAGAAAAATGCAATAGATGTGGTTCACCTTTAGGTACTGAAAGCAAGAAAACCAAGGAAAGATTTTGTAGAAATTGTAAAAAGAAATTTCAATTACATTGATGTTAGAGAAATGTTTTGTGATTTTACTCTAACAGAAGATCCATAACCTTTAGGAATTTTATGTTGTAATGATTTCGTTTACCTTTCAAAGTCATAATGTAAATTATGATTTTTTAGTAATAACGTATTTCCAACAAATCATGACGTACGTCATTACCTAGTTTGTGTATTTTTTACGCCTAGAAAGGGGGGGGACTTTTTACTCTTTGTCGATAAACTCGTTAACACCTCAAAATAACCCTATTACGACTATATCAAATGCGTTACACTTGATTTGTACAAATAATTAACGTTGTAGGATAAACATCGATTGATTGAAAAAAGGATGTGAAATTAGACCCTGATTTAAGACTACAAATCTTAGAAAAAATTGGAATCTATTCTAGTCGTTTCTCTATTTCCGAGCCAAAAGTTCTTCTAACTACAAGAGAGGTTTTGGATATGCCAAAAGAAATGACTGAAGGAAGGAGAACTTCGGCCTACAAATATTATGGTGTATCATATTTGGAACATAATTTAGTTTTCATTAATGTAAGAAAAACTCCTGATGATAAGACCCTTGAAAATACACTTGTACATGAATTAATTCATTTGCGATTCCCGTATCTTGCCCATGGAAAAAGATTCAACAAACTTGTAAGACAGGGACTTCGTGGGAAATCATTTTTGCCATATAGAAAAAGAACCACAAACTTCTCTCATTGATTTATATTTCCCAGCCCAAGGCAAACTGAGTATATCATGAATTTGCAGGAATTACTGCCTTTTGGTGCAGGTATTGCATCATTTCTAGTCGCAGCTGCTCTTGTAGTCTGGGTTACTAAACAACCACCTGGGACAAAGGAGATGATGGAAATTTCAAATGCAGTCAAAGAAGGTGCTTCTGCATTTCTAAAAAGAGAGATGAAAATAATTATTCCCATTGCAATTGCCTTATCTGTAATTATAGGCGCATTCTTAACGCCTTCAAATGGAATAGCATTTGCAGTAGGTGCAACACTTTCAGCAGTAGCTGGTGTGATCTCATTAAAAATTACAGTCAAAGCCGCAGTACGCGCAGCTAACCAGAGTTCCAATGGTCTTGGAAAAACATTTGCTATTGCCTTTAGAGGGGGCGCTACTGTAGGACTAGCCGTTCCAGCTATGGCTCTTTTAGCAATAACTGGTCTTTATCTAATTTATCCAGACCCCATCACAATAGCCGGTGTTGGAATTGGTGCTAGTCTAATTGCACTTTTCATAAGAATTGGTGGAGGCATTTTTACTAAAGCCGCAGACATGGGTGCAGACTTGGTTGGAAAAGTCGAAGCAAATATTCCTGAAGATGATGCTAGAAACCCCGCTACAATTGCTGATAATGTAGGTGATAATGTTGGGGATGCAGCTGGAATGGGTTCAGATATCTACGAATCTTATATCGTTACTCTCCTTGCTGCCTTACTTATTGGAGCATTAATTGGAGCACCTGAATTATTCCTTTACCCAATTTTGATTGGAGCTTCTGGAATGATTGCATCAATCATAGGGGTTGTGATTGTTGGCTCTAAGAATATCACAGATGTTATGAAGCCTCTGAATCGTTCGTTTTATGTCTCTGCTGCAATTGCCATTGGATTAAATTTTGTATTTACTACTCAATTCATAGGAAATACTCCTATAGCATATGCCTTATTTGGTTCCACTGTTATCGGGGTTATTCTTGTTCCAGTTATCCAAAAAATCACTGACAGATATACTAATTACAAATTTGGACCGGTTAATGAAATTGCAGATTCTGCCAAATGGGGTTACGCATCATTAACGCTTATGGGAATTATCAAAGGCTTACAATCAACTGGCCCATTTATGATTGCACTTGTTATTGCAATTATTATCTCATATAGTATTTCATCATCTTTTGCACCAGAAGGCTCAGACCCAGTTCTATATGGAATCTTTGGAACCGCTCTAACTGCAATGGCAATGCTGAGTCTTGCAGGTATTGTTCTTAGCATTGATGCGTTTGGACCAATTGCTGATAATGCAGGTGGGATTGTCGAGATGACAGGAATGGGAGAGGAAAGTCGAAAAGTCACCGATGAAATTGATGCAGTTGGAAACACCACAAAGGCCGTAACAAAGGGATTTGCAATTGCCAGTGCTGCATTAGCCGCACTTGCTATGATTCAAGCATTCCAATATGAGGCAGCAGAGGTCTTTGAGGGTGTTTTAGAACTTGATTATAGTTTAACAAATCCAGCAGTAATTGTTGGGTTGCTTATTGGCGGGTTAATTCCGTTTTTCATAACAGGTCAACTTATCAATGGTGTTTCAAGAGCTGCAGGCAAAATGGTAGATGAAGTAAGAAGACAATTCAAAGCAGATCCGGGAATTCTTGCTGGGACATCAAAACCAGATTATGCAAAGTGTGTAGATATTGCAACAGTGGCATCAATTAAAGAGCTATGGAAACCCGCGATAGTTGCAATCCTTGCTCCTATTATCATTGGAGTTATTTTAGGGCCAACTGCAGTTGCAGGATTGTTAATGGGGGCAGTGGTAACAGGAATACTCTTGGCCTTTTACATGGCAAATACTGGTGGTGCATGGGATAATGCAAAGAAGCTAATTGAAATGAAAGGAGAGAAAGGATCTGAGGAACATAAAGTATCAGTAGTTGGCGATATTATCGGAGACCCATTCAAAGACACCGCAGCACCTGCACTAAACACTGTAATCAAACTTCTTAATACTATAGCAATTGTCTTTGTTTCTGCATTTGTGGCAATTTTTGCGATCTAATCTACTATCTGTAAAGTCATATCCAATTCATCGATTTGCGCTTGGATTGCTTTTTTTAAGGTGTCATTATGTTTATCGCAGAATTTGAAATAATCATCTGCTGTTTGAAAACACCCACAAATCCATTTAGTTTTTTTGTCACCTTCTACTGTACCTTTTGAATATTTAGGATCAATCATATCTAGAGTAAAAAACTGAACTAAAAAAATCTAGGTATTTTTAAAAATTTTATTGAAAAAGGGAAAAAATGTTTAAGGACAGCCGTCCATCTTTTGGATGAAATAGCCTTGTTCCTTTATTTCCTGCTCAACAGGCTCTGGGGCATTTTGGGAGTGACAAAATGAACATTCCTTGGTTGTCATTTCGGCATTTTCTTCGCCAATTGATTTTAACCATTCTTTACCATAGGTTATGGCTTTATCATGGTCTTTTTCTCCAGTAATTACATCAAAGTGCATGGTATGTCCATCTGCTGCTTTGACATAGGTATCATATACGTGAATTTCCATAAATCTACTTAAAAAAAGGTATATTTAATTCAAAGATCTCCTAGCCAAGATTGATTTAGAAAAAAATTAGAAAAATTTCCTTTTGTTAATTTTATTCTAATACATGAATTAAATCCGAAAGGTTTCTTCTTGGTTTAGGGTGCCTCCGTTTTACAGGGTATCCTATACACAAAAGAGATGATGGCACTAAATCCGTTTTAATAATTCCTGCCACTTTTTTTTCATCAATCATCCCAATCCAAATGGTACTTAGACCCAAAGCAGTGGCTGCCAACTGTGAGTAGGCTGCTGCCAGAGTCGCGTCTTGAACTGCAAACTTTGCTAACATCCTATCAGGGAATTTCAGTTTAACTCTGCTCTGATTTTTACAAAATACTAAAACTAATGGCGAGTTGACATATGGCTGATCATTTGCAGCCTTGACCAACTCTTCTTTCATTTTGGTGTTCTTTATATGGAAAATCTCAAAACCCTGAAAGTTCCCCGCAGTAGGGGCAGTATCTGCAGCCGCTAGAATCTTTCCAACTTTCCATTCCTCTATTGGTTTGGAATCAAATTTTCTAGTTGATCGTCTTCTTTTCATAACTTCAAAAAGATCAGTATCAAGATCTTCTGATATCTCTTTAGAGTGGTCTCCAAGTATTGCATTGAGTAAAGATTTTCTTGTTTCGACTGATTTTGCATCTTCCTTAGCGGGCTCATATCCTTCTGGATAAACTACATCTCCACTTTTCGCCATGATATTCTATTTTCTAATTAGAAGATATACATAGCTATGAAGGACTCGATTGGACAACACTCAAGACAGATATTTGAAATTAAATTAAAAATCAGAAAAATCTTGGAATTGTTTTAATTTTGGCAAACGTAATGATTTTCTAATCCACATAGTATGAAAAACTATGAGATATTTAGTAAAACTAGACATTCAAAATTCATCAAGTGTTATTTTAGAATTAAATGATGAAAATTCCCCCACAACTGTAGAGTCTTTTTTACGTAATCTACCCTTTAGTGTGGAACTTAATGTCTGGGGCCATGAAATCTATACATCATCATCTCCAATTGAGGTTGCCGAAGAAAATTCTAAATCTCCAGTTTCTTTAAATGATGTTGCCTATTGGCCAACTGGAAAAGCAATTTGCTTATTTTATGGTCCTACACCAATTGGCAAGAAAAATGAGATAACTCCAGCATCTCCTGTAAATATAATTGGGAAGATAATCGATCCCGATAAATCCGTGCTTAAAATTGCGGAAGGAAAAGAAGCTACCTTTCGATTAAAATGCTGACTATTCTATTTTTATTTGAATCTCTAAAATTTTTGCCTCCAACACATATGCTTTGAAATCTCTTGATGTGCCTGAGAAGATTATCCAAATGACCGGATTTAGTTCCATGAATTTTTTATCGGTGCTAGATGGATATGCATGGGAATCTGGGTGGGAATGAAAAATTCCTATTATTTTTAAGTCCAATTCTTTTTCCATCTTATCTGCTTCAAGTCTTTGCTCAGCAGAAATTGTGAAATTTACAGGTGACTTTTCAATGTTTTTTGTAAGAAATATTTTCTCAACTTTAATTTCCTTTTCATCCTCGGTACCAAATAATATGGCACATGATTCGTTCGGTATTTCATTGTCTGCATGGTTTGAAAGAAGTTGTTGTTGTGACTTAGTTAGGATAATTTTTTGCAATCTTATCCGACTTCTACAGAGCCTACCATCCAAGGATGTACAATGCAGTAATAGTCTTCCTTTCCTGGAGATGCAAAAGTAAATTCAAATGATTCTCCTCCTCCAATCAAATCGGAGTCAAATACTCCATTTGGACCTTCTTGTGAATTGCCAGATGTGATTGTGTGCATAGCACTGTCTTCATTAATCCAAATAACTGTTGTTCCAACAGATATTTCAAGTGCTTGTGGTTCATAGTATATTTGTCCTTCTTGTTGTATTCCTGCACCCTCTGGTATTACTGCTGTGACTGGTTCCTTTGGTTCTTCAATGAATAATTTAGCAATCATCCAAGGATGTACAATACAATAATATTCGTATTCACCAACCTCCATTTCCGTAGTATCAAGTTGGAATGTTTCTCCTTCATTTAGTAAACCAGAATCAAATGTTTCTCCAACATCTTCAGAACTTGTAACAGTATGAGCAAAGGACTCTGCATTTGTCCATTCAACGACATATCCTTTTTGAACATACGCTATATCTGGATCATAATCTGGATTTCCTTGCACTGCTGAATTGGGTAAAATTGTAATTGGAAATATTGGACCAGTTAACTCCGATTCAGATTCTTCTACAACAATCTCCTCGGCAATAAGGTACGTATCCGGACTAACAAATCCAAATGCTACAAACGAAATAATTCCTGTAGCTGCAGCCAACATAACAATTGATCCAATCGGTTTGACACGCTCTGGCATTTTTGCTGCAACATATGCAATTGCTATTGCAGGGAAGGCAATTGCTATCAAAAGACCAGCAAAGACGTTTGTAGACTCGATTGTATTCATTGTGAATGCAAACATTCCAAATCCAAGAGAAATTGACAAAACCACCAAGACCGTGGCTTTTGCTCTGTTACTAGTTGAAACTCCTCCATCTAAGATTCCTGCTGCTAGGAAAATCAATCCAAAAAACATGGTCATGCCTGTTAGAGCATGCATTCCATCGATGAAAGTATGCGCTATGCCCATATAGGAAATAGTTACTCCAGTCAAACCTATGGCTGTTAATCCCATACCTGGCATCATGAGGTCCCAGTTACTCATTCATGCTAGCTGGCAGGTGTGATCTACTTATTCCTTTTGAAACAGTATAGATCACCAAAGTCGAATAAATTAAATGGCTTTGGAAGATGGGAGAGTGAGATTGGGTTTTAATGAAATAGTGGAGATATCGAAACCACGTATTATAGTACTCTTAGTAATTACTGCTGTCACTTCCATGTATGCTGCAAGCAAACTAGTGGGTCCTGAATTGGATACTCTTAGTCTTTTGCATATTATAGTGGCAGGAACACTTGCATCTGCAGGATCTAGTGCTCTAAACCATTACTATGATAGAGATATCGACACAAAAATGACACGAACCAGTAAAAGACCAATCCCTTCTGGAAGAATGTCAGCATCTCAAGTTTTAATCTACGGGTTGGTTGTAAGTTGTATTTCAGTGATTTATGGTTACTTTGCATTAAATCCATTATCTGCATTCTTTATTGCACTGGGCATTTTCGTATATGTTATAATTTACACAGCTTGGCTTAAGCGGCTTAACTCATCGAACATTGTGATTGGAGGTATTGCTGGTAGTGCTGCAGCTTGGGCTGGTTGGTCAGCAGCTACTGGATCTATGGACTTGCTAGGATTTTTAATAGGATTTTTGGTTTTTGTTTGGACCCCATCTCACTTTTGGTGTCTTGCAATGAAAATTAAAGACGAATATGCTAAAGCCGAAGTGCCAATGCTTCCAGTAGTAATTGGAATGCAAAAAACATCAAAATACATTTTAGCAAACACTTTGATTTTGCTTCCGTACTCTTTGATGCTCTCGGCTTTTGGAATGGGTCTTATTTACACTATTATTGCAGCAGCTTCGGGTGGTCTGATGTTAGCATATCATTTCAAACTTACTAAAAATCCTACTTCGGAATTTGCATGGAAAGCATACAAGGTAACTGCCCCATATCTTACGATAATTTTTGTTGCAGTAGCATTAGATGCGGCATTTCATTTTCCGTTATTTTAGAACTTGATTATTTTTCAAAACCAGGAAAACTAGCTTCGTAATCTTTTTCCATTATTTGCTTATTTTCTTCTTCAACTTCATCTACATGTTCTTGTATTATTATCGCCTCAATTCTTCTTGCATCTTTTGTAATCCATGCAACATTTATCAAACCCATAATTTCTAGGTCGAGAAGCAATTTATTCAACTTGTCTTCAGTCATGATAAATCCATCTTTTGTTAAAGATTTGAATAATTCAGAATCTGTTAGGGAACCTGCTTGCTTTATTTTGTCAAATACTGTATTTTTTATTGGAATTGCCATGATTAACCGTAAAATGATCTATCTCTTGATTTTGGTACTACGTTAGATATACTTTCTCTTACGTTGTTGTACCATTGGTCTACTTCTTTTGTAATTGAGGGTTTACTTGTTTCAAACTATCTGCAAAGTCTTTACTTGAAATTTTTACGGAATTTTTTCTCATTGTATGAATTGCAGTCTCTCTACATAATGCAGCTAAATCTGCGCCAGAATAATTCTGTGTAGCAACTGCAATTTCTTGGAGTTTGACATCTTTATCAAGAGGCATTTTTGCCGTCAATATTTTGATAATTTCTAATCTTCCTCTCTCATCAGGTGGAGCCACATAGAGCACTAAATCTAGTCTTCCTGTTCTAAGTAAAGAACTATCTAAAATATCTGGTCTGTTGGTTATTCCAACAACGACTACTCGTGATGAAATACCTTCTTCAATCTCCGTTAGCAACTGACTAAGCACGGTTTCACTAACTCCACCCTCTCCGGATTTTGAACGAACTAGTGAATCTAATTCATCAAAAATTACAACACATGGTGATGCTGCCTTTGCCTTTCTAAATATCTCTCTTATTCCTTTTTCAGATTCGCCAACCCATTTTGATAATAATTCGGGGCCTTTGACCAAAATCATATTTGCACCACTTTCAGTAGCTAATGCTCTTGCAATCAGAGTTTTTCCGCATCCAGGAGGACCATAGATTAAAGCTCCTTTTGGAGGTTTGATTCCCATCTTTGTAAATTTTGTGGGTTCTTTCATTGCAGCAATTAGATTGTCAGTTAACGCCTCTTTGACTTCCTCTAGTCCTCCCACGTCCTGCCACCATATTTTTGATCTTTCAACATAAAATTCCCTCATTGCAGTTGGAACTACTTCATGCATCGCATCATAGAAATCAATCAGTTTGATTTGCATTGATTGTAAAATTTCTGAGGGTATCTTTTCGCTTTCAAGATCGATTTCAGGTAAATAACGTCTAATTGATTTCATTGCAGCTTCTCTACAAAGCGATTTGATGTCTGCTCCAGTGTATCCATGAAGTTCTGATGCTAGATCTTTAAGTTCTATATCATCAGCAAGAGGCATTCCCCGTGTGTGGATAAGAAGAATCTCTAATCTTCCATCGTCATTTGGTACTGAAATCTCAAACTCTCTATCAAATCTGCCAGGTCGTCTTAAGGCAGGATCAATACTATCAGGCCTATTTGTTGCTCCAAGAACCATGACATTCCCTCTGTCAGTAAGACCATCCATAAGAGCTAATAACTGTGCAACTACTCTTTTTTCCACATCTCCATAGGCTTCTTCTCTTTTTGGGGCAATAGCATCTATCTCATCAATGAAAATTATACTAGGAGAATTATCCTTGGCTTCTTTGAACATATCTCTTAGTTTTGCTTCTGTTTCACCGTAGTACTTGTTCATAATTTCTGGACCATTAATCAAAAACATATTTGCCTCTGATTCACTCGCAAGAACTTTTGCAATTAACGTTTTACCGCAACCTGGAGGACCGTAAAGTAAAATTCCACTATGGGGCTCTACTCCTAATCTTGAAAATAATTCTGGATGTTTTAATGGTAATTCAACAATTTCTCTCATAGCCTTTATCTGATGTCGTAAACCTCCCACTTCCTCATAGGTAACCCTTAACTTTCTGTCCACTGAAGGTTCTGTTAATATTGTAAGATTTGTAGTGCGGTCCATCTTTACAACATGTTTGGGAGACGTCTTTGTAATTTTAAAATCCATTGAATTTCCTAAAATCATTACAGAAATTTCATCACCATGTGAAATTGGCAATCCCTTCAATCTGTTTTTTACAAAATCTGTAAATTCTTTGTCAATAGTTACTGTGTCATTAAGTGGAGTAAGTGATACTGATTTTGCTATTTTGGAGTTTACTCTTTTTACTTTAACAATATCGTTTAATGATCCTCCAATATTTTTTCTTGTTTGCCCATCTATGCGAATAATGTCTGGAAATTTTTCATCCTCATCAACTGGCCAGACAACTGCACAACTAGATCTTGACCCCATAACATCAATGATATCTCCTGGAGTTACTTTGAGATAATCCATTGACTCTGGACCAATTCTGGCTCGCTTCTTGCCTACATCTCGCTGCTTCGCCTCTCCGATTCGCATCTGCAAAGGCTCTTCTTTGCGTACCAAAAACTCACCTATTTCATGTCAACTGACGTTCTACTCATGTTGAGTACTTCAAATTCACTGACACCTTCAACAGATTTAACTGCCTCTTCGAGAGCATCCATCTGTCCTTCAGAATCATTTACCACAAATTCTGCTTTAAGGAAATATAGTCCAAAGGCTAATGGCTCTTTTGCATGTCTCTTTAGTATTTGGCCCTCTTTAATTGCGCCCTTGAGGGATTCAGCTAACTTGTCTAAATCCACGTCTATTCCAGTTGGAAGGATTTTTGTGATTAAAAGTAACTGTGCCATTTTCTAAGGCCCCTGAGAATTACATGAAGTACAAGTATAGTTTCTTGCTGCTTCTCTGCAGCTTTCACATCTCCAGATTAAGTCAGTACCACAATTAGGGCAATTGAATTTTACACATTTATCATTAGGCATAATGTGTCTATGGCAACAACTGCAAATTGGTAATGAAATCGTAGAGGACATAACTCGATTTTCTGCAAACATCATTTATATCTTGCTTAGACTTTGAGCAGGATTTTAGCTTAATAGTTTTTTTAGTTCTGCGAAAATAATTGTTTGAGCAGTTTTTACTGATCCACGTATTCCAAGTAATTTTACAATTGAGCCTGCATGAAAATCAAAATCTTCTTTTTCTGAAATTTCCTTGACTATGTCTGGGGTAATTGATTCAAATAATTTGTTGATTGTACTGTTGTCAATTCTTTCTAAAATTTTTCTTGCCAACAACTGTTTTTCAAATTCCTTTCCAAATTTTTGGGTCCATTGTTTTTGGTATTCTTCCAAGTCTGATTCATTATTTGATTTTAAAAATTTTGAAATCGCTCTGCCGGCAAGCAATCCTCCCATACCACTTGTGTAGATCCCACCCGATGTTGTGGGTTTTGCTTGACCCGCCGCATCTCCAACTATTACGGTTTTATGATCAACAAATTTCTTAATTGGACCTTTAATCCAAATAGGAGCAAAAATTTTTCTAATTGTAGAATATTTTCCTTTTTTTTCTAAGAATTCTTCAAGAGTTTCTGAAACTTTAATTTCCTTTCCGGCAACACCTACCTTTCCTTTTCCTTCACCTGATGGTATTATCCATGCAAAAAAACCTGGATATTTTTCTTGATCAAAAAATACTTCGACTTTTCCTTTTTTTATCCAATCTGCAAAAATCTCGTATTGTGCAGATGACAAAATTCCTGTTCTGTCTTTTTGAACAAGAGATGATACTCCTCGTGCATCCACAAAAATTCTACATTCAATCTCCCCTTCATTTGTTCTTACTCCCTTGTCTGTCAACTCTTGAAAACTTGTTCTTACCTTGATTACTGCTCCATTTTTCTGAGCTTGATGGGCAATCTGTTTGTCAAATTCCCTACGACTAATTTCTGCAACTTTTTGTTTTTTTGAATTAATTGTAAAGCTATTTCCATTGGGTGCGTAAATTTTTGCAGACTCTATTAAATGATCAAAAGTTTTACTAAATGGAATTATTCCAAGTTCTTCCAGTCCCTTTGTGCTGACTAATCCTCCACAATGTTCTGGCGTGCCTATTTCATAATCCTCTTCTATCACTAATATGCTATTTCCGCTACTTGCAATCTCTCTTGCACACAAAAGACCCGCCACGCTTCCGCCAGCAACTA
>PVMK01127300.1_pt1 | contig 29623 bp, 29 predicted proteins | sample 1853481 | NCBI WGS metagenome assembly PVMK01 (sample SAMN08533507, study PRJNA380276) | Marine sediment metagenome, whole genome shotgun sequencing project.
CATTCTTGCTATTTAGATCTTCAATGATTGCATCGGAGTCATTTGTCACGATGCGGGCGTGCGACCGGCTGACACACCGCGTGGGGATCTGAATATCATTGAACCGTCCGCGACCGATAGTCATGACACTTTTATTTAACGGGCACTTGGTGGCGTCCGTCATTTCGATAAATAAATGGTTGTCGGCGTCCACCTCGGGGACCATCTCGCCGTCCTTTAGGTGTACCTCGGTGAGTTTGTCGCGGTCTTTTCCATGCAGGTCGGCGAGCGTCTCGAGGAAATCGACGTGCGCTGGCTCGGCTTCCACAGCATTTCGGCGAACCTCGTTACCGCTCGGATCGGTGCCACTGAGTTGGTCGACCAACGATTCGAGTTCCGCGAGTCGACCATCATCTGTCTGAATTTTGTCGAGTAGCTCGTGGCGGCCAGTGAGATCTTCGTCCAGCGCCGCATTGAATTCAGTCACCCCAGTATGCGGTTGGGTGAGGCTGTCCAAGACGGAGTCCAGCCTGCCGGTCTGCGCGGTCAGTACCTGGAGGTAATCCTCTGTATCGTCCAGTCGCGCGCAAAGATTCGCGTTCTTCTCGGCGTCGTGGGCTGCCCGCTCTTCAGGCTGCCCTGCAAGGCTGTTGATTTCGCGCATCCGGGCGTTCAATTCCCGGTTTCTCTGCGCCTGGCGCTCTATCTCCACCTGTGCCTTGGCCAGGGCGTCGAGCAAGGAGGCGATTCGAACCTCGGGCGGAAGTGCCCAGATTGGTCTATGCAGCTGATCCGATTCCTGCGACTCTAAATGAGCAGAATCGTCGGCCGCCTCGGTCGGTGGCTGCATCTCCGGGTCCACGCACTCGAGACCAATGCTCGGGGATTCGACTGTTTGATACTCCCCCGTGCTTAAAGTGTCCGGTTGGCTGTGCTCGCTGTCTGCCAGGGATACGTCGTTTGGCAATAACGTGTGTTCTTTGTCAGAGAACGCGTAAAAATCAATAACGGTGTCTGCTTTGAGATGGTTATCCATATCTTTGGTCTTATTCATACCTATTGCGCATTGTTTATCGAATTCCACCAGCGGTGCCGGAAGTTACAGTTCGGGACCGTGTGGACTAATCTGGCCGCCGCGTTGTTGGCAGTTCTGTCGCGGATGGCCCAGCGCAGGCTTGGCCGGATTTCTTTTTAGATAAATGCTATGGAACGATGATAGCGAGCCAGGAGCGGCTCAGGCCACGAACCCGATCACGTTTCTGAGACCCGCGACTTAACAAAATCTTGCTATCCCGGTTGGGTGCTGCTCACCGCGCCAATTCATGGTTACCACGGTATCTGATGAGCCTTCCACTATTGCGAAGCCGAAGCGCTCTTACGGGGCCGCCAGAGAGCGCACTTACCTGAATTGCAAATGGAGTTACCTGAACGGACAAGCTGCCGACCTGATGGGACTGATCATTGACTGACAACGACAAGACCATATCCGGCTGGATTGTGATCATGCGCGGCGTAGCTAATTCATACAGGAGCCGGAGATGGAACTCACCCACGAAGAACTTGCCAAGCTTACCTTGCTGGTCGGAAACGCCATTGGGAATTTGCCCGCCTATTTCTCTCCATCCGCCAATGATGAATACGCGTACTTAACCGCCATCCGGCACAAGCTGGAAATTGCCTGTGACGAGGCGGACACGGCGAGCTAGTTTTCACGCCATGGCGGTGGCCGTTTAAGGAGGCCCACCCATCTGCCCCAAGCCATCGAAGCAGGTGGCGCCGACGGAAAGATTCGAAACGGCCCCGCCCACGGTCGTGCCATCGGTAAAGCCGCGGATGACCGAAGTATTGACGCACTGGATTCCGATGCCGCCGTTGGGTTGAAAATCGCTGGATGAAGATTCGAAATCCGCACACGGGAAAATCTGCGTTCCATTGAGTGTCTTAACGCCATCGAGCAAGTGAGAATTGTCGGCGTTATGAACGGACGACTGTTCACCGTCCTGGCTGAAGGTTAGCACCGACTGTTCGGTGACACGTATGCCGCCGGCCCGGTTGTCTGCAATGACGTTACCGGCGACGTGAGCCGACGCATGCTGATCCAGTGACACACCATATTGCCCATAACCACGGATGCAGTTTCCCTCCACCCGACCACGGGCGGTGCGCCGTATTTTGACGGCCGCAGCGGTAAAGCGGGTACCGGCCCCGTCCAGCAGGTTCGGCTGCGGGTCACCGGGACCGCCGCCCTCAACACCAACATAGATCATCGAGTTGTTGGTGGACATGATGCCGCCGCGCCCGAAACCCCGGATCACATTGGACAGGATCTTGGCGACACCGCCATTGTTGACATGAATGGCAATGCCGGTCGGGGCGCCATCGATGATCTCGTTGCCTATGATCCTTGCCGTGCCACTATCGACCAGCACGCCACGGCCGCCGGTAATCGTCAGCCCGGTAACTTCAATCTGACTGCCGAAAATAATCAGGTTGAAAGCATTACCGGCAGACGTGATACCGGCTCCGGTTCCCGGCACCCCCTGGATCGTCAAATCCGTCTTGTCGCCAGGAACCCGCACGTCATCTTCAAAGCACATGCCAGTCACGTTGATGACGGCGCCGGTCGTGGCGATGTCGATCGCACGCTGAAGGGGTGCGAATAGCACCTCACACTGGACGTCGATGCTTCCACCCGATAGCGGAACAGACTGGCCTGAAATGCCATCGCAGCCGATAACGGCGACGGCAATAAATGACGTTATAAAACTTTTGATTACGGGTCTCATCCTGAGCCTTCACCAGCAAAATGCATACTTGATGTATACTATACGACAACCCCGACTGATGGTCGATGGACATGGTTTCCGCAGCAAAATCCCTCAATAAAAAAGGTCAGATGCAGCGCAAGGGCGGTGCCACGGGTAGCGTTCGCACCTACGAAGCTTTGAAAGCATTGATCATCTCCGGTGAGTTCGGGCCCGGCTCGGATCTGGACGAGAACGAGTTGGTTCAGCGATTCAAGGTCTCCCGCACGCCGGTAAGAGAGGCACTGCTCCGACTGTCCATGGAAGGGCTGGTCAGCATGTTGCCCAACCGCGGGGCCAAAGTTTCCAACCTGAATTTCACGGATATCACCAATCACCTGGAGATCATGGATATCCTGACACCGTCGGTCTGCTACCTGGCCGCGCTCCGACGCACACCCGACGATCTGGCAGCCATCAAGGAACAGGTGGATCGGCTCAACGCCACGGGGCGCGATGAACTCCATGAGCGCCTGGATGCCATCTTTCATTTGTACACGGCCCTTGGGAAGGCTACCCATAACGAATCGCTGGCCCATCTTTACCGTCTGACCATCTACGCCAAGCTACGTATTGGCCGCGTCAGCGCGGCGCGATCCGAGAGCAAGGAGGAATGGACGGCCCATATGGCCGAGTTGCGCGAGGTGTACCTCAATATCTACGACAGCATCGACGCCGGAGATGCTTCCAACGCCCAATCGGCGGCCCGGCAGTGGATGAACATCATCCGCGAGCGGCTTTCCAGCGCCGTGTCATCCTCGCCCACCCGGGATATGGAAGTTCAGCTGCACGGATGACGGGGGACATGGCTGCCGGTGCCGGGGCAACACTGACGATTCACAAAGCCCGGGGAATATTCCCGGGCCGGATTCTTTTGATACTTGCCGGCATGCTGATGATTTCTTCTGCGGCAGCCGCCGACTGTCCCGAGGCCTTCAGTTCGGGCGCAGGAAATCAGCCCAAGCTGCCAGTGAAACTTTACGTCCAGGGTGGTTTGAAGGTAAAAGCGCCGTCCTGGATTATGGGACGTGCCGAGTACCGCAGTCCCGAGGAACTCCTGATCAACCGCTGTTCGAGGCGGCTGACCGGAACAACGGTCAGCGATTCATTACCCGAGCGTCTCAATGTGTTCGCCTACGACCCCCAAGCTGCCCGTAGCGGTGCCTTCATTGGCGTTTCCTCAGTGGACCAGAAGATGGCCATGGAGAAAACCGGTCCCTATTGGCATGCCTACGTCACCGCCTTTCCGGATCTGCGTTTCGTCGGAGCGACGATCCGTTTCGCTCATGGGCTGGTCACCCTCGATGACTCTATTCGATCAGCACAGGATCTCACCGGCAAGCGTGTCGGTCTGGTCATGCGCCCCAGCTCTTTGCGTGCGCTACAGGAAATCGTGTTGATCAAAGCCTGGGACATTTACGATCAGATTACCGTGAAGGAATATCTGCCCGGGGAGCTGGCGCGCGCACTGGACCGCGGTGAAGTGGATGCGGTGTTTATGCCGGTGGCTCGGGAGGCCAATGGCAGGCTGATGCCGATGAATATAAATATACGCCGCAAAGATATCCGATGGATTTCGTTGTCGCCGGAGGATGTCGTGGCCGCTACGAACAACACACCGGTGTTGGCAGAGCGGGTGGTTATTACACCTGCAGCGGGCGCTACCAATGGAGAGAAAGACGTGGGGCTCATCACTTTTGATGTGGCCTGGTTCACTTTTGCATCGACGGCCGATGCGGTCGTTTATGAATTTGCCCACGTGGTACAAAATGTGTGCCCGGCGTTAAAGCCTGACTGCCCGGGCCGCTCGGCGGAGAGCTTGCTCCTGTGGCCGGAACTGGATGCCGGACTGATACACCCGGGGGCTCTCAAGTTTTATCGCGAGGCAGGGATCACGCTTGACCCCTAGCGTTGATGCCGGGAGATAAATTGCCGGGAGAAACCATGGTTGACGAAGTCAAAAGTCCGAACGAGCCGCTCTACATCGGGGCGGCCGTGGCGATCATCACGGCTTCTATCCTGCCGACCATCACCATTACGCCGATCCTGCCAAAGATGCAGGCGCATTTTTCGTCGGTGTCCCAGGTCGATATCCTGGTCCAGCTGATCTATGCGCTGCCCGCATTGCTCAGCATGTTGGCGGCGCCATACGCCGGTCTGGTCAGCGACCGCATCGGGCGGCGCGAAATCGTGGCCATTTCCTGTGTATGCACCACGCTGCTCGGCATCGCACCTTACTTTCTCGATTCCATTTGGCTGATTATCGCCAGTCGCGCGGTCCTGGGGCTGTTCCAGGGAACATTGATCGTGTGCACATCGGCATTGATTGCTGACTATTTCATTAAGCGAAGGCGCGAAAAGGTTCTCGGCCTGAAGTTCGGCGTGGTGGGTATCGCCAACATCGCGTTGTTGATCGCGGGTGGGTTACATCAGTATCAACAACTGGCGTAATGGTTTTCTGCTCTATCTGTTTGGCATGCTGGCCACCTTACTGATCGTTCTTTATATCAAGACACCGCCGCATACACGGCTTGCGGTCCGGCAGGAAAAGATCTCGCTCGACTGGAAGGGGACTCATTGCCCCGTATTTCGGCGCGTTCATGGGGGCCGCTACCTTCACCATGCTGTTCTCGCAGTTGCCGTATCTGCTTGAGGCACGCGGCATCTCCAGCAGCCCGGCATTCGCCGGTACCCTGACTTCGGTCACATCCGTTGGCATGTTCATCGCAGCGTTTTCGTATTCCACGCTGATACGAAAGGTTTCCGCGCTAACCATGTGGAGCATGACATTTGGTCTTGCCGCCCTGGGCTTTGCTGCCCTGTCCCTGAGCCCCGTGCTGCCCGGGATCATTGCCGGCGGATTTATTAGTGGCCTGGGCACCGGTGTGGTCATGCCCAATAGCCTGAGCATGGTATTGGGCCGGGTGCCGGCGGCAGCCCGGGGCCGTGCGGCGGGTATACAGACGACCTGTTTTTTCCTGGGCATTTTTGCCGGGCCGATGATCGGCGTGGCACTGTCTCGTGCATTAGGGGGACCAAGCCCGGCCCTGGGTGCCTGGGGTGTCGCGGCTGTTTGTACCTGTGTGCTATATGTCACTATGAGCCGCAGGGAAGCAGCCAGATCCGCTGCAGACGCTGCGTCTGCGTGAACAGCGGAGAAGATAGTGACACAAGCATCAGTTAGTGAAATCGTGGAGAAACTGGAAACCCCGGCACTGGAAGTCCAGACGGCTTCCATTCCGGTCAATCCCCCCGGCAGTGATATGCAGATCAGCCGCTCACAGCTTTGGCAGGCGCTGAAGATCTGGGGCAGGGGAGATGAACGCTTTATCCCGTCCTTCGTGAAGTCGACCATCGTGGAGGAATCGGGGGACCAGATTGTTAAAGAGATCCTGCACTACGGCAAAAGCAGCATGGCGGATGGCTCGCCTAACCTGCAACGCACTTCGTTTCGCGGCGATAACTTAATGATCACCGAGTACCTGGCGGGGCCGTGGTTCATGGCCATCGCCGGGATCGAAGCAAGGGACGATGGTGAAATCTGCTTTCAGCTGACGACGGTTCGTCACAAACAGCATCCGGACTATGTGTCACCGGCCGAGTCCGCGCGGCGCGCCGGCGCCGACAAACCGCCGCCGACAACAGATCAAAATGCCCGCCGGATACTTGGCATCATTCGAGAACTTGCCGGGAACCAGGAACTCTAGTTCAGACCGTGTTGGAACTTTATAACCACGACATGTCCGTGTGCGCCGCCAAGGTGCGGTTTGCCATGGCCGAAAAAGAACTCGAGTACACCAATCACATGGTGAATTTGCTGGCACGGGAGCATAAGACACCCGAGTACCTGGCATTGAACCCCAATGGCGTGGTGCCCACCCTGGTGCATGACGGTCATGTCGTTTATGAATCCAACATTATTAATGAGTACCTGGAAGACCAGTTTCCCGAGATCTCATTGATGCCGCAAAGCACGTTCGGTAAAGCCCGGGTCCGCAAGTGGACCCAACAACTGGATACCGCCATTCATACAGCCACCAGCGTGGTCAGTACCTGCATCGCATTCCGGGATTTTTTCCTGGCCAAGTCAGCCGAGGACCTGGAGTTGCACTTTAAGAGCCAGCCTGGCGCCGACCCGCTCAAAATGGAGCGGCACAACGACAATATCCGCAACGGGGTGAAGTCAAAGTACTTCGCCCACGCGGTGATGCGCTTCGATAAACTCTTGGCCGAGATGGATCAAGAACTTTCCGGCGGTGAGCCCTGGCTTGCCGGGGAGACGTTCTCGCTGGCAGATATCGGCTATGCCTCTTACATCCGCAGGCTCGAGCACCTGCAGTTGACGCCCATGTGGGAACAGCGCCCGCACTTTGCCGACTGGTATGACCGGCTGCAGCAGCGGGATGCTTTCCGCGTCGCAATTGTCGACTGGGATAATGAGCGCTACATCGCCAACATGGAGAAGAAGGGAACCAGGGAATGGCCCCTGGTTCAGGAGATTATTGCGTCGGCCGCGGCTTCAGAGGTCCAGGACCAACTCACCTGACCGACACCGGGAAACGCAGACGGTCAGCGTTTTTTTGCGCTCTTCCATCGAAAGCACATCCTGGTCACGGTGTTCCACTTCACCGTCGCGGTAGCGGGTAACACAGGTCCGGCAAAGACCCACTTCACAACTAAAAGGGTGGCGAATGCCGTTTTGCCGGAGCGCTTGGAGAATCGTGGTGGTGGAATCCACCGGGATGACCTGGCCGGTGCTCGCAATCTTTACCGCGAACGGGTCGTCCGATCCGTCCAAAGTCCCGGGTGTGAAAATCTCGAAGCGAATGTTTTTGGAACTCCAGTTGGACGCGGCCTGGCCCACGGCATCCATCAGGCGCTGCGGGCCACAGCAATAGACCAGTCCCGTGGGTATCGGTTGATCGAGCAGCTTGTCGACATCCAGTCGGCGTGATGGGTCGCCGTCCGTGATATGAAAATGCAACGAGGCCGGTTCAACCGCGGCTTCAAGTTCCTTGCGGAACGGCAGAGACTCTTCAGAGCGGGCACACATGTGGAACTCGAAAGGCTTGCGCAAGGCCTTGAGCTTGTGGGCCATACAGAGCAGAGGTGTCACGCCGATACCCCCGGCGATCAGCATGAAGTGCATCGCTCGCTGATCCAGCGGGAAATTGTTCTGCGGCAGGGAGGCCTTAAGCGTATCGCCTTCAGTGACCCGGTCGTGGAATGCTTGTGAGCCGCCGCGGCTTTCGCGTTCCCGCAGCACGGCGATAACGTACCGATGGGTCTCCGCGGGATCATTGCATAGCGAATACTGGCGCTCGGAACCCCCGGGCAATTGAATCTCGATGTGGGCACCGGCCGTAAAGGCCGTTAGCTCAGCACCGTCGGCGTCCACCAGTTCGAAAGTCTTAATGTCCCTGGCTTCGTCCCGAATGGACTTGACCAGCAATGTTGCCATGTCCTACTCGTCATCCAGATCCTCATAGTCCCTGCCGATGATGAGGTCCAGCAGCTTGTGAGTGTGTAAAGCGTTGGCTTCCTGCCGGTTGAAGCGGCAGCCGCGTAACGCCCAGGAATGCATGCCGGCCTGGTACAGCGGCGTGGTTTTCCAGTCCTGCAGGAAGGTCTCGGGCATGCGGTCGCCCGGGTGGTTTTTCCAATCGATAGTTTCGTAATTCGTTTCCGGTTCTTCGCCTTCTGCGTACTGGAACATGAACAGCATGTCCCAGATGCACGAGTTGGGATCGTCGCCATTGGGCCTCGAACGGAACAAACCATAGCTGTTTCCGGCGATGGGGCCGATTTGGTTGGGAAAAAACCTGAACTCGGTGGGAAAGCCGAACAGCTCGCGATCTTCCAGCTGGGACATGTCGATGCCCTTGGCCGTGCATGCTTCCCGCCGATTCTTCATCATAAACTGCGGCCCGAGCATGTCCCATGGGATTTCGTCATCGCTGAGCCCATCGAAATAGTCCAGTTCGTATTGTTCCAGCCTGCTCTGGGCCACCATGTTCTTCATGGCTTCGCGGATCCACTCTCGCGGCTCGGAAATCTGCTCATCCTTGAGGGCACCGATTTTTACACCGGGCGGCAGGCCGGTTTGCACCGCCGGGTAAGGTTCCGAAAAATTCGTATGAATGTCGAACTGTTCGGGTACCGTATGCGCACCGATCAGATCGGGGTCCGGCGCAGTCTCTTTGGTGGTGGGCTTGCCGCCTTCGAATGAGTACATGGCTCCGACGCGCCGGCCACCGGGTCGGGTGGCAAAGTTGCCGACTTCGTTTAAGTCCATGACGTGAGTGGCCCACACGTGGTAGCCCTCCTGAAACTGCTCCACGCCATACTTCCAGTTACACGGCAGGACGGTCGTGAAGTGGTGTTTAATGCGCATCCGGCCGATGTTGTACTTGGCCAGGCGCTCCGGACCCGGCTTCAGGTAATCCAGCAGCGGTTCGGCATCCATGTCCATGTTGATATAGACGAAGCCTTCCCAGGTCTCACAGCGCACGGGCATCAGCGCAATCTCGTCTTTCTGAATCCGGGACGGCGCAAAGTCCTTGGCGCCCGGAAGATGAGAGATTTCACCGTCCAGATCCCAGGCCCAGCCGTGAAATACGCAACGGAGCTTGCACTTGAACATGTCGCGCTGATTACGGGTCGTGCCAGGGCCGCCCCACCAGTACTCGCCTTCGAGCAGACGAGTCCCGCGATGCATGCAGACATTGTGGTAGGCCTTGAGGCTCTGATCTTCATCGCGAATGATGACGACGGACTGATCGCCAATCTTGTATTCGTAGTAGTCGCCCACATTGGGAATCTCCTCCTCGCGACACGCCCATTGCCATACCCGGGCCCAGAGCAGCTTGTATTCCTTCTGCAGCCATTCCGGGCTGGTAAAGCGCTCTTTGGGAATCAGACGCTCAAAGTCCTCGTCCTCGACACTGGCCTTGATACCCGTCAGCGGTTTATCCGCTGGCCAGACTTCATGCTTGCCGGTTTTACGTGCCTGTTCTGCTTTGGCGCTCATGGCGTATTGCTCCGTGAATTACTCGGCAGGCGTCTCGCCGTTGGCGAGAAAACGCTGCAATAGATTTTTGATGAGTTCGAACTCGTATTCGCTGAATCCCCGCAGATGCTGGTTCAGCACGTTGCTGATGACGGGCGGAATCTCCGTGGCAATCTTTTTGCCCGCGGTGGTCAGTGCGACGTTCACCACCCGGCGGTCGTCCACGCTGCGCTGGCGGCGCACCAGGCCCTTGGCCTCCAGCCGGTCCAGCATGCGTGTCATGGCGCCGGCATCGATGCCGGCTTCACGCGCGCAACTTGCGACGGTGTCGCCTCGGCCTATGGAAATAATCTGCAACGGGACCCATTGCATCGCGGTCAGGTCGTATGTCTGCAGTTGCGCGTCCACGTTGCGCACGAGCTGTTTGTGGGCGAGCTTGATCAGGTAGCCGACCGATTCATCGGCACCATGCGCAAGTGCATCGGGGCCATAAAACTCAATATCGTCACTGGGCGACGGGGAGCCCTTGGGGATGGCATCTGTGCTTGCTTTCATGACCGACAATGTACTGTCTAGGCAAACAGTGTCAAGGCAAAGTAATGATTCAATTTGAATTTTGCCAGTTCTCTGAGACCGGGCCGGTGGCAACAGTTATATACCTGCCTTGACACTGTTTGCCTAGGCAGTATAGTACCTGAGATCAAGAGGGACACGGCTGTTGCCCCCAAAAGGCTCCGCGTCGCCCGGCGGTGAACTCTGATTTTGTCGCGGCCATGCGGTGATGGATTTCTAGGCTAATCAGCAAAAGCTGAGCATTTAGGAGGGGAGATCATGGTTGCCAGAATGAAGGATTTCACTACAGGAAGTTTGACTGGAATAGCCGCCAAAGTTGAGGAAGACGACTTCAAAAGGCTGATTCCGAAGCAACGTTTCACCAGCAAGGAATGGCTGCAGAAGGAATACGATTTGCTGTGGTCACGTGTATGGCAATGGGCGTGTCGCGAGGAGGAGATCCCCAATCGCGGTGATTTCTTCGAGTACAAGATCGGCGACGAGTCGATCGTGATCGTACGAAGCGAGACCGGCAAACTCAACGCGTTCCACAATGTTTGTATGCATCGCGGTGTGCGTCTCGTTGAAGGCAAACACTGGTGGGGCGGACCGGGCACACTCAACAATTTCAGGGACATGTTCAAAGGCAAGTTGAGGTGCGTGTACCACGGCTGGGCCTGGGATCTGGAGGGAGAGATCTCCCACCTTCCGGGCGCAAAGGACTTTGCACCCGAACGTATTACGAAAAGCGAGATTTGTCTCCGGCCGGTGCGATGTGAAGCGTGGGAAGGCTTCGTGTTTATCAATATGGACATGGACGCCGAGCCGCTGGTCGATTATCTGGACCCGGGCCCCGAGAAGTTGGCGCGGTACAACATCGGGGACATGCGTATTAAGCACCACTTCACCACTATTCTGCCGACCAATTGGAAGTACGGTGTCGAGCAGTACCAGGAGGGCTATCACGTGTGGGCTACCCATGTGATGGATCTGAATGATGTGGGAGCCTTCGCGACCCTCCCGGGCGGGCGACGGTCCGGGGCCATGTTTGGTGAAGGTAAATCTGGTCCGGGTGAAGCGGGCTATCCCGAGTACGGCAAACCTACCGTTAAAGAGACGCCACCCGACGCGGATGCAATTGCTGCTGTTACTGTTGGCGAACAGTTCGAGAGGCACACCAACTTTTGGGAGCCCGACATCGACATTCAAACGGGTGTGCCCAAGGGTGTGAAGCTGGCTGATCTCAAAGACGAGACAATCACCGACCCGAGGACATGGGTGCGTACAGCGATGGAAAACATGGTTAGCCAGAGTCGCCTCGCGGACTATGAGCTCGATTACTTCAATGGCCTCAGCGACGACGAGATCGACTGGGACATGGAAGGTCCAGAGTTCATGAGGAAGAACCGCCGGGATGCCTGCGCTGCCAAAGGCGTCGACCTTTCGCACCTGAAAGATAGTGAGTTGTACGGGTTTCCGACCGAATTTCGGTTCTTCCCGAACATGCTTGGTCCGGTTGCCGGTAACACCTACGGTTTATTCCGGTCGCGGCCAAACGGTAATGACCCGGACTCCACTATCTGGGACGTGTTCTTTATGTTCCGTTACGCTGAAGGCGAAGAACCTGAGATCAACTACGAGACCGTCGAATGGGATAACTACCCCACCGACCGTATGCCAGGTACGTTTTTGCAGGACTGGCGCATAACGCCGCTGTACCAGAAAGGCATGCACTCAAAGGCGCTCCCGGGCTGTCGGTTCAATAAGCAAGAGGCGAATGCGTTACATACGCACTTAATGCTTGACTTAATTATCGGCAGAGATTTCGAAGACTGACCGGGATTGCGGTAAGTCCTGGAGAACCGCCCTTCTGGCAAGGATGACTGGGCTCGAGGAGAGCTTAAGAATCCGAAACCGGGAGGGCGGTTATTCGTTTTTGTCCTCGACATTGCGAAGGATTTTGTATTGGTAATTTGACGACCGTATTGATAGGCGAGTGGGAATGGCTGCGGGTTTGCGGAGATGATGTTCGATAATGCGCAAAGTGCTTGTGAAATCGATCGGTTGTGAGGCGAAGGACATCAAGGGGTATGAGCTGGTGGATGCCGCGGGTTCCGCCTTGCCGCCGTTCACTGCTGGGGCGCATATCGATGTCAATTTGCCAGGCGGACTGATGCGGCAATATTCGCTCTGCAATGATCCGGCCGAAACGGACCGCTATGTGCTTGCCGTTCTCCGTGAAGCGGACGGGCGGGGCGGTTCAATAGCGTTTCATGACAAGGTGGCGGTCGGAGATGTATTGGAGATATCCGACCCGCAAAACAACTTTCCCCTCGATCATAGGTACCTCCATTATATTTTGATAGCGGGCGGGATTGGTGCGGCACCACTTCTTGCGATGGCGTACAAACTACGATCGCTAGGCAAGACCTTCGATTTCCATATGTGTGTTCGGTCGGCTGATCAACTGCCTTTCAAAACGGAGCTTGAGGAGCTGGTTGGGCCTGACAAGCTGCACTTTCATATCACTAATGGTGATCCGTCGCGCCGCCTGGATGTGGAGACTTTGCTCGCGAAGCCAATTTCTGCCGGGCTGGTTTATTGCTGTGGACCGGAGGGACTGATCGATGCTGTCGGGGAAGCAACGTTGTCGTGGCACTCCCATACGGTAAAATTCGAGCTATTCAAACCAGTGGAGTTGGACGGCACTGATACATGGTTTGATGTGAAGATTGCGAGCACCGGCCAAGTGATCCGGGTCGGTCCCAGAGAGACTATTCTTGCCGCCCTTTGGAGAGCGGGAATAAAAAAACAATTCAGCTGCGAGTTGGGGATTTGCGGGACCTGTCGCACACCATTTAGCGAAGGGACTCCCAGTCACCGGGATGATGACGTACTTTCGCTAAAAGAACGGGAGAAAGAAATGACCGTCTGCGTCTCCCGTAGCAAGTCACCGCTTCTGACGCTTGATATCTAGCGATAACCCGAGCATGTACAAATCGTATACCATAGCGCTTGATCCGTCCTTAGCAGCTTGACGGGCGGGGCGTAGAAACTAGGGAACCGGACAAATGAATCCTGGTACCAGGGGTTTGCGGAACCGCTACCGGGGGAGGGTGCTGAAATGGCAGGGCGCGTTCTGGGAATAATAAAGAGCAAGTGGTTTATCGGTGGCGTACTAATCGTTATCGCCGTGGTGGCGCTGGCGGGTCAGGAAGTCATGTACATGACCCGGCAGTACATGATGGGAGATACCCCGTGGGATTCAACTCCAAAACAGATGGATGGCCGGACCGTTTTCGAAGAGCACTACAGCATGCATCCGGGCCACTATTCCTTCAGCGAGAAGTTGGGCATCGCCACCAAGGTTGATGTTATGAAATTGGTCCGGATGGATCCGGAAAAGCGTAAAAAGGGCTTTGCCGAGTTCTCCACGATCCGGACACAGTCTCCGGTGGGCACTCTGGCACCCGATTTCGAGCTGGAGACCACCGACGGCAAGTCCATTCGTTTGTCCGATAAGCGTGGCCGCATCGCGGTGTTCATGTTTGTCGCAATGACCTGCCCGCCGGCGCGCACCCAGGTCGATCTTTGGACAGTACTGCACGGACAGTACGACCCCGAAGAGGTGGACATGTTTTTCGTTTATTCCCGGGAGCGCCATCCCGGTGAGCGGGGTTTTCCGGAATTCAAGCAGACCACTACCACCGAAGAGCGCATGGCTTATGCCAGGATGTTGTCTGAGATTACCGATGTTCCCATTGCGGTGGATCCCATCGATGAACGTACGCTAAAAGACTATGGGATTGTGCCCAACGCTGCTTTTGTAGTGGACCGCGATGGCTACATCGTATTCAAGTCCCAGTGGGCCGACGTCCACAAAATTACGCAGGTCGTGGATCAGATACTGGGCGCTGAAGCGCTAAGCAAACAACTGGAAACTGAAACGACCGGAGCCTGACGAATATTACACGCGGATCAGGGCGGCGCGTGTTTGCCGGCGCGCCAACCTCGTTCTGTCAGGAGGCTTTCCGCTAATTCCAGGGGCTCCTTCTCGAGAGCGGTCGCCAGGGTATCGTTCCATCGATTCAGAAAACCGAACAGGCTGATCACCGCCACCATGTCGATAATTTGTCGCTGGGTGTAGTGCGCCTTCAACTCGTCGAAGTGCTCCTCGGTGACCGCATTGGGGACTAAAGCCGCATCCCGGGCGAGCCTCAGCGCAGCTCGTTCCGCATCGGTGAAAAGATCCGATTGTTCAAACTCCCAAATCTTCCGAAGCTTCTCTGAAACCGGGCCGTCGTCGGCGATCTTCGTGGCCGTATGGGCTTGACAGTAGGTGCAGCCGGCCGCCGAGCTGGCCATGTGTGCCAGCATGTTCAACAGCTCGATGTCGAGGTCGGCCCCCATAAAGACTTCGCCTGACAGGCCGGTAAACGCGCGAACCAGGTCCGGGCGTTGCGCCATAATCAGCAGGGAATTCGGTACAAAGCCCAGCCCGCGCTTGGTCTTTGCCAACGCGGTTTCGAGATCGCCCAGTTCACTTCGACTAACAGCATCCAGCCGCATTGTTTCTTGCTCCAGATTGGATCAGTAATTGACGCCCAGCCGTAAGCCCCATATCCGTGGCGGGTTGACGTTGCCGAAGAATCCACCGTTGGTGACTTCGATGCTGGTAGCGAATTGCTCGTCACTGATATTGTTCACGAAGGCTTCTGCGTACCAGCGTTCCTCCGGTGAACGCCAGATCAGCCGAACGTCTGTGGCCGCGTAACTGTCCTCTTTGTCCTCGGGCAGGTTGTAGGGGCGGTGAAACCAGTCATCCTGCCAGTGACTCTGAACTCGGGCCGTAAGCGCGCCGACCCCCCCGAGGTCGAAGGTGTACTGAACACTCAAGTTGGTGGACCATTTCGGAGAATTGATCAGACTGTTTCCGGAGAAGTCCTGGGGTATGGGCGTGGGTTCATTTGGGGGAACCCGGCCCTGGGGGACGTTGACCGGGTCAACACCGGTAAAGTCATCAAATTCGGCGTCCAGCCACCCCAGGCTGAAAGTTGATAATCCAGCTGCTCCCGAGTTGGAACAGGGATTCAAGCTCTATACCGTTGACGCCTGCTTTGGCCGCATTGGTGGTCAGGCGTGAGAAATTGACGATGCCCGACACCTGCAGGTCGTCATAGTCGTAGTGAAAGGCCGCCGTGTTCAGTCGCACCCTGCGATTCAGCAGGCTGCCTTTCCAGCCGATCTCGTAGGAAATTATTTCCTCGGGATCCCAGATGGTGTTCGCCCCTGGGGGGGGAGCGATCAGGTTAAAGCCCCCGGCTTTGTAGCCCGTGGATATTTTGCCGTAGAACATGTGATTGTCCCACGGCGACCAGTCGGCGCCGATTAACCAGCTGACGTCATCCCAGGAATTCTTTTCTTCGGTTATGGTTTCAGGCGCAGGACAAAAAGCAGGGTTGGCAGTCAGGCAGGTTTCACGTCGGCCCCGGCCTGTCTTTTCGTCGTCCGTGTAGCGGAGTCCACCCAAGAGCCTGACCGTTTCCGTCAGCGCGTAGTTCAGTTGGCCGAAGGCCGCCCAACTATCGGTCTCCATTTCCCACCCGTTGTTAATGGTAACGCCCGGCGTATTGACGACCAGCAAAGGTTGCTCCGCGTCTTCCTCGAGGTGGAAGAACCCCACTAGCCACTGGAGAGATGAGTCCGTGGTGGAGGTCAGTCTGAGCTCCTGGGAATTGGAATCTGAAGATACCTGGGAATTGCCGAGGGTGGTGGAGGCATCGTTACCGTCCTGGTTCGCGTCCAGAAAGAAATCCCATTGCATATCGGTCCAACCGGCGATAAAGGTCATCTCGATTGAATCGACAAATTGCCAGTCCACACGTATCAGCTGGTTGTCCGATTGCAAATCCCGACTTTCGGGCTGGTCTTTGTACACACTGTTCAATTCTGCAGGGTCCGCCAGCGTGTCCTGGAAACCGTTGGCTGGATTCCCGGCCGGAGAATCCAGGCGTTCCCGCTGTTGGCCGATGTCGTCGAAATCAACGTCATTGGCTAAAACGAGAATGCTGAGGTCTTCAGTGGGCGTCCACAAAAGCTGCGCGCGCCAGGCCAGCGCATCTGAGTCGTTACTGACCGTGCCACCGGGGAATGCGTTTTGCTGGTAGCCATCACGTTTGTCTCGGACCAGGGACAGCCGGCCCGCCAGTTTGTCTTTGATGAAAGGCACATTCAGTGCGCCGCGGAATTGAAACCAGTCGTAGTCACCGTAGAGCGCGTCAGCGTTGATACCAAACTCGTTCTGCGGACGAGTGGAAATGATATTGACTGAGCCACCCGTCGCATTTCGGCCGTAAAGGGTGCCCTGGGGGCCTCGCAGCACTTCAACGCGTTCGGTGTCGTACATCAGCATGTTCAGACCGCTGGTGCGAGTGACGTAGAGATCATCTAGGTGGATGGCGACACTGGGGTCGCCCACGATGGTGACATCGGAGGTGCCGATACCCCGGATCATGACCTGGGTGTCATTGTTGTTATTGCCGACCACCATGTTGGGCACAAAATTGGCCAGCTGGTTGACGTTTTCGATGCCGGCATTCTCCAGGCCCCGCCTGCCGAAGGCTGTTATAGCCATCGGTATGTCCTGGAGATTGGCTTCCCGTTTGGTCGCGGTAACCCTGATTTCCTCGATCGCCAGCTGATCCTGCGCTAAAGACGGTGAGACTGTTGCTGCGATGGTCAGCAGCGCGGCAAAGGATCCAGAGGCCGTGGTCTTGATACGCATGAAACTTCCCTCGATTCGCTGCGGCTAACAGTACACGGAATGCATACTAATTATATATCAGAAGCCTGAGCCGACCGCCAGCGGCCAGATTTGGTCCGCGGCATTCTAAGGTGAACTAACGCTCCACACGGGCTTAATCAGTGCCGCAACCACAGGATTTCAGCGGCCTGTCCACCGGGGATCGCGTTTCTCGGCGAACGCTTTGGGCCCCTCTTTGCTGTCTTCGCTTTGCTGGCGCCGCGTTTCCGACGCGTACTCGCGGGACATGGCATCGGCCAGGGAATAATCCAGACCCTCCATGACACATTGTTTAATGGCCCGGATTGCCAGTGGAGCGCACTTGAGAATGTCAGCAACCCAACTGTCCACGGTTTCATCCAGGCGATCCGCTGGAACGACTTCCGTGATTAAACCCAGTTCGCAGGCTTCGGTGGTGCTCATGTCCCGGCCCGTGAGCAAATATCCCATGGCTTTTTTGAGCGGCATCTGGCGCGGTAGCCGGTGCACGCCTCCGGCGAACGGAATCAAGCCCCTGCGTGGTTCCGGTAAACCGATACGCGCATTGTCAACTGCGACGATGATGTCGCAGGCGAGGGCGATCTCCAGGCCGCCGCCATAAGCACTGCCATTCAGTCGGGCGATGATGGGTTTGGGAAAATAGTGGCGGTCGGTCAGGCGGGTGATTTTTTTCCAGAGCTCAGCTTCTTCGCGCTTTTCTTCTTCGCTGGCCGCATTGAGCTGCGCCATCTGTTTCAGGTCCCGGCCCGCCGAAAAGGCCTTCTCACCAGCGCCGGTGATCACCGCCAGCCATATCTCGTCATCGCGTTCGATCCGGTCACATGCCTCGCTCAACTCATAGTAGGTCATGGGATTGAGCGCGTTGCGAACTTCCGGACGGTTGATGGTAATCCAGGCCACGCGATTTTTAACCGCGAAGTCAATGAATTGCATGCTTGCTCGGCCTCCCGCGGGCCCTAAAGGCCCAGCACAGTCTCGGCGTTTCCGTGGAAAAACTTTTCCAGTATCTCATCTGTGTAGCCGACCTGATCCCATTCCCGGAACAACCGCTCATAGGGGATGCTGGGGTAGTCGCTGCCGAACATGACTTTGTCGCTGAGTCGGCTGCGGATGTCTTTCTTTAGGCTGTCCGGAAGATACTTGGGCGCCCAGCCCGACATTTCCCAGAAAACGTTTCCCTTGTGCAGGGCGACGGCAGTCGTCTCCTCGATCCACGGTGAGCCCGGGTGGGCCATGATGATGGTGAGTTTCGGAAAGTCCGCCGCCAACTCATCTATATAGGACGGATGAGCATCCCTGGTTTTTGCGCCCAGGCCACCGGGCATCCCCGCACCCATGCCGGTCATCCCCACGTCAATCATCACCGGCACCCCCAGTGTGCTGATCTCCTCCCACAGGGGATAGAAGCGCTGATCGTTAACCTGGATGTGCTGCATGATGGGATGAAAGTGGAAACCGATCATGTTCAGGTCATTGACGGCATGTTTTGCTTCATCGATGGCCGCCGACCCCAATGCAGGTTCCAACGCACCCCATGCCTGAATGATGCAGTCGTGACGATCCCGCATGCCGGCAACGTAATCGTTGTCGCAAGGAGGCGTTTCGATAGTCGTGCGTAGATCCAGTGCCACCAGCAGCGCATCGACATTGAACTGCTTGAATTCGGCAACGACTTCTTCTTCGGTTTTGGCCTGCCATTCGCGGCCCCAGTACTCGGCCAGGGCTTTCACGTAAGGCCCCTGGCAGTCTATCCACTCCTGGGTGTTGGGATAACAGTGCAAGTCGATGATGCGCATGGGTCTCGGAATCTCTGTTTAAATCATGCCCGGATCATAGTTCAGGGTCAGCCTGGAACCGTTAGGATACCGACCATAAACGAGTAAGTTTACTTGGACCGGGTATCTATGTAAACTGCTAAGTTTACTTTTATTCCGAGCACTCAGGTTAGGCATATGACAGTTACTCGACGCGTCGCCCTGGTAACAGGGTCGTCCAGTGGCATTGGCTCGGCAGTAGCAAAGACACTGGCCGGGGCCGGCTATAACGTGATTGTGAACTACAGTCGCAGCGCCGAGGCGGCAGAAGAAACTGTGGTTGCCTGTAATGCAGCGGGCTCTGACACCTTGTTGGTGCAGTGCGATGTCTCCGATGAGGCCAGCGTCGAGGCCATGGTAGGCGAGGTGCAACGCAAGTTCGGCCGCCTGGATGTGGTGTGCAACAACGCCGGCACTTCGATCGAAACCCTGGCCAAGGATTTCGACCAGGTCGCCGTGGAGGAGTGGGACCGTGTCATGGCGGTTAACGTTCGCGGGCTTTTTCTGGTTGCCAAACACACTAAGCCGCTACTCGTGAAAGGGTCGGATCCCTGTATGGTCAATACGGCGTCCATCGTTGGGCTACGGCCGGGCCCGCAGCCCCTGCCTTATACCGCTTCCAAGGCCGCAATCGTGGCTATGACCCAGGCTTTGTGCCACGCCTTGGGCCCCGAAGTCCGCGTCAATGCGGTTGCCCCAGGCTGGATCGAAGGCGACTGGATGCAACGGATGCTGGGCGAAAACTACGACAAGCTCATGACCCGTCGAGCCAAGATGACGCCACTGAAGCGCTGCGTAACGATGGAAGACGTGGCCGAGGTGATTTTGACGATCATCGAGCATATGCATTTTGTCACCGGCGAAACCATCGTCATCGATGGCGGCTTTGCCCGAACTACCTGATTAGGGAAGCGGACCAAGATGCTCGAGGGATTCGTCGCGTTCCCGGAGGAGTTCGCCCGGCGATACCGAGAGAAGGGTTACTGGGAAGACCGTACCATCGCTGATGTCTTCAGCGAGGTTTGCAACAAATATAGCGAGCGCATCGCTGTCTGCGATAAAGACAACGAGGTCAGCTACCGCGAACTGGACCGCCGTGCCGAGAATCTGGCCCTGAACCTGTTGGACGCGGGACTGAACCCAGGGGATATCGTGGTGCTGCAGTTGGGCAATGTCCTGGAGTTTGTCTATACCTATTTCGCTTTCCACAAAATTGGCGTGCGCCCGATTTTGGCACTGCCTACGCATCGCTACCGTGAGCTCAAGCAGTTCGTAGAACAGTCCAGTGCGGTCGCCAGTTTCACTGCAGACCGCGCCAAGGACTGTGATTTCAGCGATATCGTGAATCGGATCCAGGCCAAAAGTAGCAGCCTGCGGTTGAAGTTTATCCTGGGGGATGTACCGGAAGGATTTCATTCTCTGGCCGAACTGATCACAACGCCGGCCCAGCGGGACCCTTCCGAGATTGCGTCCATACAGGAACAGATTCAACCGGAACAACCGGCCTTGTTCCTATTGTCGGGTGGCACTACCGGTATCCCGAAGCTTATTCCCCGCTCTCATAGCGACTACGTCTACAACTCCAGGCTGGCTGCCAGTGTGACCGGCATCAACGAGGATTCCGTGCTGCTGGATGTGCTGCCCATTGCCCACAACCTGCCGCTGGCATGTCCCGGCTTGCAGGGATTCATGCTCAACGGAGCCAAAGTCGTGCTGCATACGAGCACCCGTGCCGCGCAGGTGTTCGGTTTGGTGCAGAAATATGAAGTGACGCATATTCACGTGGTGCCGGCACTGCTGATCCGGTGGATGAATGACGAGGACGTCGCCAACTACGAGCTTTCATCTATCCGGGTTATTCAATCAGGCGGTCAGCGTCTCCAGCCGGAGACCCGGATGCTCACGGAGAAAATTCTCGAGAACTGCACGGTCCAGGAAAACTTTGGAATGGCCGAAGGCATGCTGATGTTCGTGCGCCTGGATGACCCCCGCGACGTTCGCCTGGAAACCGTGGGTCGTCCGGTATGCGAGGACGATGAGGTCATGCTGCTGGGAGAAGATGACCAACCCGTGCCGTTTGGCGAAGTGGGGGAGTTCTGCTGCCGCGGTCCATACACACTGCGGGGCTATTTCAATGCGTCTGAACACAATGCCCAGGCATTTACGACTGATGGCTTCTACCGTTCCGGTGACTTGATGCGCCAGCATGCCTCGGGCAACTACATGGTCGAGGGCCGAATAAAGGATCTGATTAACCGGGGCGGCGAAAAGATCTCGGCCGAAGAAGTGGAAAACCTGATCCTCGCGCATCCCAGTGTTCGCAACGTGGCTTGTGTGGCTATGCCTGATCCGGTGTTGGGGGAGAAGATGTGTGCCTGCACGATTCTTCAAACAGATGCGTCCCTGAATCTGGACAGTTTGAAGGATTTCCTGATGTCGCATGAAATCGCCAAGTTCAAGTTGCCGGAACGGCTGGAAATTCTGGACGAGTTTCCGCTGACCACTTTCGGCAAAGTCTCCAAGAAGGATCTGGTGGTCATGGTCAGCGAGAAAATCAGGCAGGAGGAAGCGACACTATGAGTCTGCGCATTCAGGTGTTACGGTCGAGCGGTTTTCTGGACGCGGTTGATCAAAGCGCATGAAAAAGATTGGCTTTATTGGGCTGGGCAACATTGGCAGTCCCATGTCGCAAAATTTGTTGCGGGCAGGTTTCGATGTCATCGGTTTTGACCTGGTTGAAAATTCCGCTTTTGTCGATGCGGGCGGGCGCTTTGCCCAGTCGGTTCAGGCGGTCGGCCGGGAGGCCGAGGTCATCATCCAGAGTCTGCCGACAGTAGCTGCTTTGGAATCCACCATCACCGGCCTGCTGGAAGTGGCCCGGGAAGGGCAGGTCGTGATTGATATCAGCGGCTACCCGCTGGATGCCAAGACAAAAGCCGCTGACCAACTAGCGCAACGGGGCGTCGCCATGCTGGACTGTGAGATCAGCGGCCTGCCTTTCATGGTGGCGAACCGGACTGCGGTGATCTTTCAGGCGGGCGACGAAGAGACGGTCGTTGCTAATCAGGATATTTTCGACGGCATGGCCGATCGATGTTTCTATCTCGGTGAGTTCGGCAGCGCCACCAAGATGAAGCTGTTGGCCAACATGATGGTTGCGATACACAATTCGGTTGCCGGGGAAGTATTGAACCTGGCTGCACGGATCGGGGTGGACCCGGAAACAGTCATCAAAGTACTTGGCCCCAGCGCCGGGGGATCGGTCACGTTCTCTAACAAAGCGCCTATCATGATCTCCCGGGACTTCGACGGCGGAGCAGGGCCGTTCCGACACATGGTGCATTACCTGGACAGAACGTCGGATATGGCAAAACGAACCGGCGCGGCAACCCCACTGCTGGACAAAACCCGCGAGTATTATCAAATGGCTGAAGAACAGGGCCGGGGTGATCAGGACATCGCCGCGGTGATCGAATTGTTGGAAGCAGCGTCAAAGGATCCGACCACACAAAGATGAGCAGCCTCAGGTTGCCAAGGAGTTTCCATGGCTGAGATACCGGCCGAAGTTAAAGCTCTGAAAGACAAGATGTTGCAGAAGCAGTACTTTGTCATGACCAGAAAGATGATTGACCCGAGCAAGCTACCGCCGGTACTCCTTGATCACTATCACTGGATGATCGACCTGGAGAAACAGGGCAAGGTATTTGCCTCGGGACCCATGTTTGAAAAGGATGGTCAGCAGGGCGTCGGCATGACCGTTTTCCGTGTCGATTCCTGGGAAGAAGCCGAACAACTGGCGGCCGCTGATCCATTCTGTGAAGCAGGCGCCGTTGGTTTCGACATCCAGCGGTGGCAGGTCAACGAAGGCCGGGTGAACGTATCCATCGATTTTTCCGATCAGACATACTCCATGAGTTGAATGCGGCGGTCACCACCAGGGGTAACAGCCTAGATGTTCAGTCTTCTGACATTCCGTGACCCGGCGGGCGCCGAGATTCCCGCACTGAAAATCGGGGATACGGTGTATCCGGTGGCTTCCCGGTACAGTTCCGTGCTGGAAATACTTTGGAACTGGAACGATTCGCAAAGAGCTCTGGCGGACATGGCAGACGAGTTCGCGAAGGAGAACTCAAGCCAGGGACTGCCCCTGGATGCGGTTGACCTGGCTGCACCGATACTTTATCCGGGAGTGCTCTACTGCGCCGGCGCAAACTACCTGGATCATGTTCAGGAAATGACGGGCAAGCCACCGCCGCCTGAAAACACGGAACCATTTTTTTTCATCAAGAGCAGTCGCGGTACGATTATCGGATCCGGGGACGCCATCGAGCTACCGGATTTCTCCGAGAAAGTGGACTGGGAAGCAGAAATCGGCATGGTCATGGGGCGGGAGGCCAGGAACGTTAGCGAACAGAAGGCTCTGGATTACATCGCCGGGTTCACCATATTGAACGACCTGTCCGCCCGGGATCACACCAAGCGCCACGATGTGCCTTTCCTGTTTGACTGGATCGGTCAGAAGTGCTGGGACACGGGTTGTCCGATGGGACCCTGGATCACACCACGAGCTGCGATTGACGATCCCTATGATCTGGCGATCAAGTTGTGGGTTAACGACGAATTGAAGCAGGACTCATCGAGCAAGCAGATGATTTTCGGTTATGAAGCACAGATCGCATACCTGAGCCGTCATGTCACTTTGTATCCAGGCGATGTGATTGCCACTGGTACGCCCGCTGGTTGCGGGTTGCCGTCCGGTACTTTTCTGAAATCCGGGGATACTGTACGGATAGAGATAACCGGCCTGGGTGAGCTGAGTAATCCGGTTACCTGACCATCGCTCCATTGAGAAAAAGGTTCACAGACGTTTCCGCGATTTTCTGAATCTCGGACTTGCTGACGCGCTTCCTGTGCCCAAACAGCAGCTGAAGCTGCAAATCCGTTTTGATCAGCCCGAGAAACTGGCTTGCCGCCAGTTCCGCGTCTGGCAGGTCGATGGTCCCTTTTTTCTGTTGAGTCATTAAATACTCCCGAATCAGCGCTTCGGTATGTTCCACCTGTTCATACATCAGGGCACCCAATTCCGGGAAGCCCTGGGATTCGGTGACCACGACCCTCAACAGGGCGATCTGTTCCCTGGCATAAATGTTGCTGAGGATCTGGACAGCGAGCTGGGTTAGCACCGTTTGGGGTTCCGAAGTGTCGATTTCCATGTCATCAACGGAGGGCGGAACCACCTTGTCACAGAGCATCCGGACCACGGCTGCAAAAAGGGCTTGTTTGTTGTGGAAGTGCTTGTAGACCGTGCGCTTGGAGACGTCCGCGGCGTCGGCGATCACATCCATCGTGGTTGCTGAGAATCCCTGTTCCAGAAACACTCGGCGAGCCGCTGTGACAATGGCCTGGTGCTTTCGGCGGCTCGACGGACGCAGGTCGGGACCGAGCTTGGATGCAACGGAGGTTGCCAAGCGGTACCGTTCCTTCAGTGATTCGCCATGAGCTGGATCGCTTTTTCAGTCCGGCCACCGGTGAGCCAGACGTTGGCGTTTTCCGGTGCGAATTTCCACTCCTTGGCGACCCATTCCTCGCCATCGGGAATGTAAATGAGTTCGGAAGTCACTTCCAGGACATAGCCGGCAGGATCTTCAAAGTAGCAGAAGCAGTTACCCCCGGGGCCGTGCCGGCCAGGGCCCCACAAGGGCTCGAATCCCATATTGGTCATGCGCCCCATGAAACGCATCATGGCATCCAGATCCTCTACGAGGAACGCGACATGATTCAGCGATGAGTTATCGCCGCGCTCAAGCCCGATGCAATGGTGCTGCTGATTGCAGCGCAGAAAGAAGAAGACATCTTTCTCGTACCAGTCCGCCAGTTCGAAGCCCAGATACCGGATATAGAAGTCGCGCAATGCAATGTTGTCGGGGGAGTTCATCACCATGTGACTGAGGCGCTGGGGAAGGAAGCCTTCCGTGGGAGTATCTGATGAAGCACTGTCGGCCAGGGTGCTGAGTTCAATGTGGGTTCCATCCGGGTCTACGAATCGGAAGCCGTAATAATCACCAGGCAGCGGCAAGGTTTCGGGTTGCCCCAGTATTTCCACACCGGCTGACTTTAGATCGTCATAGATGGTATCTACGTCGGTGACGCTATCCAGCCTAAGTCTGACGGTGGCGATAGCCCGCTGTTTTCCAGCCTCAAGGCCGAAGATGAACGGTTCACTGCCGGTACCTTTGAAGAATACGGTGTCGCTCGCTGCGTGTTCGACGCGTTCCAGACCCCAGCACTTTTCATAGAACTCGACGGAAGTTTCCAGGTCCGGGGCCTTCAGGATCAGACCGCGGAGATCGACGACTTTAGCCATAGTGGCACACCTCCAGATAGTTCCCGCCCGTTGACCGAATATTACACACGCGGGACTAGAAAGTAAACTTATCGGTATACTAACTGCCGGGCCGTTCAGGCGTCGCCCTGGGTTGCAGCTGCGAGTACAGACGGATCGATAACCGGGTACCTCAGCTTCACGTATATGGCGAAAAGCAGAACACCGGCATTGATCATGCCCATGAACAGGAAAGGCCCGGTATACATCCAATTGTCGAACAGGAATCCACCGACCCCGGACGCGATAAGCATGCCGGTAGCGCCGCAGGCGGTGAAGGTGCCGATGACGGAACCGCGGGTTTTCGCTGGAGCGTTTTGACCGATCAAGGCGATGGATGACATGATGCACGCGCCTTCGCCCAGCCCGAGAATGATAGCGGCGGCGAATACGGTATTGGCCAGGGGATCTACGATCATCCCCATGAACGTATAGCCAATCGCCGACAGCGTGAATGCGATGATGATGCCGACGACGCGGTCCACCCGATCCAGGATGACGCCCATCAACGGTGCACTGAGCATCAGCGTCAGCGTAATCAACGGAACAATCATCTGGCCTCGCGCGTAGCCTTCCTGGATATTCAAACCCAGGTCCGACGTATGGCGCACCAGCCACAGAAAGGTGAAAGCACCCACCACGACCATATCGCCCCGCGCGGCCATACTTGCGGCATAGGCCAGTCTGGTTCGCGGATTCTTGCGGGCCTCATGAAAGCCTTCGGCCAGCAACTGCGGCAGCGGCCGTTTCCTGGTGGTTTCCCGGCGTATCGGAGCAGGTTTCAGGCCGAGCCCGGCTACAGTGGCGCCGATAATTGCAATGAATACCGCCAGGAAAAAAACCGCAGCACCGGCACTGACCGGATCGACGCCCCGTTCCTGCAGCAAACTCGGTACTTGCGTTAAGAAAAGCGACGAAGTGATCGCTCCGATACCCTGCATGAAATTCAGTCCACCGAGCCATTTGCCCCGGGAGACTTCTTGCGAATAGTCGCCGGTGAAAACCAGCAGCACGGTGGACGCACAGGCGATTCCGACCCCGAAAAATGCGCGTGCCACGTAGAGCAGGGCAGGGCTTTCGGCCATGGGGTAAAGCGCATAGGCGACACCGATCAGCAATGTGCCACCACAGAAAACGGGGCGTCGTCCAAACTTGTCTGCCAATGCGCCGGCAACCCCGGTCATCCCAATGACGATAATCTCCTGCATGACCGTCAGGTTGCCCACCAGCACTCCCTGCTGATCCACGGGAATGTGCAGCTGCACGTCGAATACGTAAGGCTGCATGTAATGCACGAAGGAAAAGATCACGTTATTGATCATGGCAACGGCGAAGAAGCTCACCGCATTGATGCGGCCGATGCCGGGCATCAACCATAGAGGTCCCAGTTTGAGGGTGCCGGGCAAGGGCTTGGCGTCAGGTTTCTGTTTGCTCATCCGGCTATTTTCCCAAGTTTTTGGGGATGCCTTGAAAAACAGCAAACATAGTAGTTAAATACCCGGCGATATTCAAAATGTATACTTCTCGCACCCGTGCAAAGTACAAGATGTGGATGGTATACAAGTTATTGGTTTAAAAGGAAACTTTGAATGAAGGCAATTGTAGTCCATGAGTTTGGTCCACCGGACGTCATGCAGCTGGAGGAGATTCCGACTCCGGAACCCGGCGAGGGCGAGGTGTTGGTGCGGGTCGGCGCGGTTTCTGTCAATCGGGGGTTTGATGTGAACGCCCGGGCCGGAAACTCTGTCCACGGGGCGACCTTGCCGTTGATTATGGGCGTAGATCCTTCCGGCGAGATTACCGCGGTAGGTCCCGGTGTCGACGACAGCCGAATCGGTGAGCACGTAAATATTCGCGGTATGGCTCGCTGCGGCAAGTGCGATGGCTGTACATCGGGTAAGCGCTGTAGTGTGAGCCGGCCCATCGGCATTACCGCTCCTGGTGGCTATGCCGAATTTATCGTGGTGCCGGATTTCCAGGCTCGAACCATTCCCGACAGCATTCCGTTCGCTGACGCAACCGTCATCTGCCGCCATGCGTCGGCAGCCTTTTCCGAAGTTTTTACATCCGATTTGAAGGAAGGGGAGTGGGCGCTGGTCATGGGCGCTGCCGGCGCACTGGCCAGTTTCGTGTTGCAGTTTGCCAAACTCAAAGGAGCCCATGTCATCGCTGCAGCCGGCGGAGAAGACCGTCTCGAAGTTGCCCGCGAATTCGGTGCCGACTACACCGTGAATTACCGCACCCAGAACCTGGCGGAAGAGGTCATGAAAATCACCGACAAGCATGGAGTCGACGTGGTTTTCGAAAATATTGGCGATCCCGATCTGTGGCCCGGTGCCTGGGACAGCCTCGCCATGAACGGTCGACTCGTCACGGTCGGTTTTCATGGCGGCGGCACCGTGCCCCTGGATCTAAAAAAGCTCCATATGCGGCGACTGAAGGTATTGTCGAGCGCGATGGACGCCGGTTCCAAGGATGCCGTCGGTGATTGCCTGCAGCTGGCGGCGGAGGGAAAAATCCGTCCGCTGATAGGGAAAAAACTACCGCTTGCAGAAGCTGCCGAAGGCCACCGCCTGGTGGAGAACCGCGAAATCATCGGGAAAGTAGTACTGGAACCATAGGCTTTTGCTAAATCAAAAAAGCTACCTGAATGTTATTTTTTACCGTGAATTTTGAGCCGACGTTCCGAACGCATCTTTGAGGAGGATTGAAATGAACGATGCCAGATTGTCCGGTTGGAACCAGCCAAGACTGAATCCGAAAGTCTTTCTATGGTTCGCGTTGCTGGCGTTGGCATGCGCATTGCCCGTAGCCCGTGCTCAGCAGGATTCGGTTCTTGAAGAGATCACGGTCACCGCAGAAAGACGCGAAGCAGATGTTCAGACAATCGGTTTATCGATCTCCGCATTCAGCGGCGACATGCTGGAGACTATGGGTTCCAGGGATGTTGTGGAGTTGTCCCGCTTTGTTCCTAACCTTCAGATCGGAACGGAAACATCCGATCTGAAGGTCATGATTCGGGGTGTCGGCAGTGACAACCTGGAAGCCTTCAGTGATCCGGGCGTGGCTATTCATATTGACGATGTTTACCAGGCCCGCCCCAGTGGCGGCAATTACCTCTTCTACGACATGGAACGGGTGGAAGTGCTGCGGGGGCCACAGGGCACCCTCTACGGACGCAATGCCACCGGCGGCGTCGTAAATTTCATCTCTAAAAGACCGACCGAAGAGTTCGACGCCGGCTTGGATTTGGGCTTCGGCGAAAATGACTGGCAACGCGCGCGTGGCATGATCAATATCCCGATTGTCGGTGACAAACTCATGTTCCGCGCCGCCGGCACTTTCGAGGAGCGAGATGGTTTCCAGGAAAATCTCGTCCCCGGGGGCACCGAGGGTAATGACATGGACGACACGTCGTTGCGCGGCCAGTTGCTGTGGCAACCGACGGACAAAGCCAGCTTTTTGTTGGCTGGCCGGCTACTCGACAAAGGCGGTGTCGGCCCGGTGCGCAAACGTACGACCACGCCGGATATCAGTGTCGTCAATCCGGCGCCGGCACCCCCCAGGCCGCCAATGCCCCCAGTCCCGCCAACTGCCAGGACTGCAGCTTTATTCCGGATCCCTTGGATCTCAGAACCGTTTACAAGGACACGCCTGAATCTTTTGATCTCGAGACCAGCGCCTACAGCTTATCGTTCGACTACGATTTTGGGCCCGCAGTGCTGACGGTCATCGGCGCGGATCAGTCCACCGATATGGATCTGATACAGGACTCAGATCAGAGCCCCATCCCCACCGGCATGCCGGGAGGTACGACGGACACAGCCGTGGTTTCCCAGGAATCCGACCAGACCACGATTGAGGTTCGGCTTGCTTCGGCCGGAGATGGGTCATGGGAGTGGCTGGCCGGTTTCTTTTACCTGGATGAGGACGCGTTCCAGAACACCGTCATCGACCGTGACCCAACGGCCGGCGCGGACCGGAACATCAACGTACTCCACGACGTCAACGCAGAGTCGACCGCGGTATTCGGTCAGCTGTCCTACCTGTTCGGCGATTCTTTCAAGCTAACTGGCGGACTGCGTTACACCGAGGATGAGAAGGAAGCCATCGGTGGCACCATTGTTACCATCAACATTGGCGCATTCACGATTGTGAATGGTGCTCAGGACTTTACCCCTGAAGATGACTGGTCTGAGACCACGTGGAAGCTCGGTCTGGACTGGTTTATCAACGACGACAGTATGCTTTACGGCACCGTCTCTACCGGATATAAGGCCG
>PVMK01137530.1_pt1 | contig 29621 bp, 28 predicted proteins | sample 1853481 | NCBI WGS metagenome assembly PVMK01 (sample SAMN08533507, study PRJNA380276) | Marine sediment metagenome, whole genome shotgun sequencing project.
GACCAATTCGGTGTTGTCCATGGCGCAGCAATGGAAAATCAATAAAGCGTTAGGCGCCAACTAAGGGTTGACGGTTGTACGATGACCGGTCGCAGGTCTTTAGGTGCCGACACGATAGTCGCTCAAGCGACCCCGCCGGGACGTGGCGGCATATCGATCATTCGAATTTCGGGGCCCGATGTTCGGCGCATTTCCGGTGACCTCGTCCATCGTGTTCCCGAGCCGCGGATGGCGACGGTCACGGAATTCTATGATGCTGATGATGAGGGCATCGATTCCGGTATCGTTTTATTTTTTCCCGCACCGCATTCGTTTACCGGTGAGGACGTTATGGAGTTGCACGGCCACGGCGGACCGGTCGTCTGTGATTTATTGATCGAGCGAGTTCTCTTTCTCGGTGCCCGTCTCGCTGAACCCGGTGAGTTTTCCCGCCGCGCATTTCTGAACGATAAGCTGGATTTGAGTCAGGCCGAAGCGATCGCCGATCTGATCGACAGTGGATCGAGGACAGCGGCCCGGGCGGCGCAAAGATCATTGCGCGGGCAGTTTTCCGATGCCGTCATGGCATTGAATGAGAAAGTCACCGATCTGCGAATGCATGTTGAAGCTGCGATCGACTTTCCCGACGAGGAAATCGATTTTCTGACCGATGCTGCGCTTGCCGATCGGCTCGCGGATGTCGACACGGCTTTCGGTGACCTGATGGATAAGGCCCGACAGGGCCGCCTGTTGCGCGATGGTATTCACGTTGTATTGGCCGGCCGGCCGAACGCCGGTAAATCGAGTTTGCTGAATGCCCTGGCCGGTTACGATGCGGCGATCGTCACCGAAGTGCCGGGAACGACTCGCGATCTGGTCCACGAAAACATCGAAATCGATGGTTTGCCCGTGCACATTGTCGATACTGCCGGCTTGCGGGACAGCACGAGTGCGGTGGAACAGGAGGGCATACGCCGCGCGAGGCAGCAACTTGCCGAAGCGGATCATGCTCTGGTGATTGTCGATGCCAGTGCCGAAGAACCTGGCGATACTCGCGAATTGATCGATCAGCTTCCGGGCGATCTGGCATATACAGTCGTCCGCAACAAAATCGATTTGACCAAGGAATCCCCCGGGTCCGTTTCTGCCGATAAAAATTCAATCAACATATCTGCGTTAACGGGCGCCGGGATCAACGAGTTGCGGCAGCATGTAAAGGCACAGGTCGGTTTCGAGATCGGCGGGGAAGGAACGATGACGGCACGGCGCCGTCATTTGAATCGTTTAACTGACGCGCGCGCGCATTTCGAACGCGGTCGCGAGGAGTTGCTCGATCGCGGCGCCGGAGAACTCATGGCAGATGAATTATTGCAGACGCAGAACGCCCTGGCGGAAATCACCGGTGAATTTTCCAGCGACGATTTACTCGGAGAAATATTCGGCAGTTTTTGTATCGGGAAATAAATACGAGCCCAATAGTGTCCCCTTTCTCCAAGAGAACGCTGAGAGCCAGCGATCCGACATCAACGCCTTGTCTGTTTCAGTGTAATAGTTTCTCGGTCTCACTGCGAACGATTGGCCGGCCATCAGAAGGCGAGTTGTGATGGAAGCATTTCTGACGACGCGCGTAAGAATCCTCATATTGTGCCTGTTTGGTGCGCTGATTCTGAGTTCGGGGCGTGTCGCTGTCGCGGCCGAGGGAGCGTTCAGCAACTATTTTCCCGGCGCCTACGGCACCGTCGCAGTCGCAATCCCGCCCGCAGAGGGCTGGACCTATTTGAACACCAGCATTTTCTACGCCGCGGACGCCGAGCAGGCAGTGCTGCAGGGGCGGCTCAACGCCGGGCTCGAAACCACTGCGTTCTCCAACATGTCGACCGGGATGTATGTCTTCGAGAAGCCGGTGCTGGGCGGTCAATTCGCGATGGGCGCAACCCTGTCACTCGGCTACGCCGAACTCGAATCACTATTGGTCGGTCCGCCGGCCATGTCTGTGGACGATAGCGCAACGGGCCTTGGGGACGGTTCATTGCTGCCAGCCGCTTTTTACTGGAACGACGGCAACTGGTATTTCAATTTATACGGACTCGTTGTCGTGCCGACCGGCGAATACGATGTCGATGACAACGTCAATGTCGGCCGCAACTACTGGAGTTTCGACACCGTATTCGCAGTGACGAACCTGAATACAACAACCGGTCGCGATTTTTCACTGGTCGCCGGCTACATGATCAACACTGAAAACAACGATACGGATTACAGGACTGGCAACGAGCTGCACGTCGACGCGATGTTCAACCAATTCTTATCGGAGACGTTCGCCTTGGGAGTGCATGGCTATTATTACCAGCAAGTCACCGGTGACAGCGGCAGCGGCGCGATTCTGGGCGATTTCAAGGGCGAGTCCTCCGGCATCGGTCCGTCGTTTTTATGGATACCGAAATCGGGTGGCGGCAAGTTCAGCGTTACCGGAACCTGGCTGCACGACCTTCACGCCACCGATCGGGTAGAGGGCGACTACGCAGTCGTAACGCTGGCGTGGCAATTCGGTGCTGCCGGCAGTTGATATAAAATATGTCGGCCCGTCGTGGACTAAAATGGCTTAGGCTGAATTAGGAGAACTGAGATGTTACTGAGATTCATTATTCTTGCAGTTGGCTTGTTCGTCACGACAATCGCCTGGGCCGCCGGAGGCGTCGTCCGATCTCCAACGGGCGTGGCGCCTGAGCGTTACGTGTACTACCCGGGAACCGAAGAGCTTGCAAAGGACGAGATTCGGTTGATCGCGTGCGGAACGGGGCTACCGGCCGCAAGACGCGATCAGGCGGCTACCTGCTGGCTGACCGAACTAGGCAACGGCGATAAATTCCTGTTCGATGTTGGCACTGGTTCCATGGCAAACGTGGCGGCCCTGATGATTCCCTACGATTTTCTCGACAAGGTATTCCTGACCCACCTGCATACCGATCACTGGGGTGATCTGGCGACTCTGTGGGCGGGTGGTTGGACCGCGGGACGAACCCGGCCGCTGCAGGTGTGGGGACCGGCCGGTCAGACTCCTGATATGGGCACGGCCTATGCCATTGAACACTTTCTTAAGGCTTATAACTGGGATGCCACGACGAGGAATTTTGTGCTAAGCGCAGATCCCGGCAAGATTTCTGTAATAGAGTTCGATTACAAAGCGGTCAACGCCATCGTCTACCAGGAAAACGGTGTGACTATCCGCTCGATACCCGCGATTCACGCGGGTGATGGTCCGGTGAGCTTTATACTTGAATACGCGGGACTGAAAGTTGTGATCGGCGGTGACACGTTTCCGAACAAGTGGTACATCAAATACGCGACCGGAGCGGATATAGCAATTCATGAAACTTTCCTGACGCCTACGGATCTGGTCAGGTTCTATGGCCAGTCCGCTGCACAGGCCATTGGTGTCGGAACGCAGATTCATACCTCGCCACCGGCCTTCGGTAAGGTGATGAGTACCATCAAGCCGCGCCACGCGATCGGTTATCATTTCTTTAACGAACAGGGTACCCACGACGATATAATGCAGGGTGTCAGGTCGACCTACTCAGGCCCATTGTCGCTCGCAGTCGATGACATGGTCTGGAATATCACCAAAGACCGTATTGTCGAGCGCATGATCGTGTCGCCCGATCAGGCTTGGGGCGTTAATGGCCCGAATAAGCCACCGGCGCCACCGGCACCGGGCACCGTACCGGACCCGATCAGCGACTTTATCAAGGCCGGCCGATGGCAGCCGGCCGAAGAAGCGCAGGCCCCGATGGTCGATAAATTCAAGAAAGACCATGACCTGAAGTAATCGACAGCTTTGGATGAGGCTGCAATAAGCCTGTCCGAAGTGATATCCGGTGGAGATCAGCGATGGATAGACGGAGTGCGTTAGCCAAATTAGGATTATCTGCTCTTGCCGGTTCGGTGCTGGCGAGTTGTGGTGAAGACGATGGTCAGCCATTAGGGGGCACTGCAGAACCCGAGCCTTCGGCAGGAGACGGCCTGGTCGAACTGTTGTTCGTGCAGAAATCGGCTGGCGTCAGCTTCGAAGCCCCGCCCGAAGCACGAATTAGCCCGCTATACGGGCAATAATACAAATCGAAAATTAGAGGTTTTGCTATAGTAATCCGCTTATCGTTAAAGTCTCGCTGAATACCAAGAATTACGTCCGAGATGTCTGATTTTCTTGTTCGCTATTGGCGCGCCATGAGACGCCCGGCTCCTGCCGCGTTGGGGGTCGTCGCTATATTCTTTTTCATGTCGGGCATTCTTTACATGCGCACGTTCGATTGGACCATGGCGGTTACCAACACCGAACAGTTCTGTATTGGCTGCCATGAGATGGAAGACAATGTTTACCCTGCGTATAAACAGAGCATCCACTACAGTAATCGTTCGGGGGTGCGGGCCGTCTGTTCAGACTGCCATGTGCCCCACAAATGGTCGGACAAGATAATCCGGAAAGTCCAGGCCAGCAAGGAAGTCTGGGGAAAGATTACCGGTTTCATCAATACGCCCGAGAAATTTGCGGAACACCGGTTGGAATTGGCGCAACGCGAATGGCAACGCTTTCGTAAGAACGATTCATTAGAGTGCCGTAATTGCCATGATCAGTCATATTTTGACTTCGCCATGCAAGACGCGCCGGGTGAATTTATGCATAAAGGCATGATCGATACCGGGCAGTTCACCTGCATTGATTGCCATAAGGGCATCGCCCATGAGTTACCGGAGATAGAAAATCTCGAGGAAATTCGTCCGGCATTACTCGAACCCACGATGCGGCCACCCTTTGATCACGCGGCAATGACGCTCGAGTAGCCAACGATGAGCACACTTGAATCAGTTTTCTGGCACATCCTGGGTTACTCGGCTATCCCGCTGATCCTGATTGCGGGGATCGTGATCAGTTCATTGGTTTTTTTACTGCTGCTGAAATTATTTGGACGGGGAGGCGACGACTAGCGATGCGTCTTCATTTCCTGATCACAGCTTTCCTGATCGGGGCGCTTTCATTAGGCAGTGATCTTTATGCTGCGGATGACCTGAATAATGGCAAAGTCGTCTACGAAGACGTTTGTTCAGTCTGCCACGGTCTTTATGGGGAAGTCAGTACCGATGTCATTCCTAACATCCTCGGCCAGTACCCCGGTTATCTGCTCACTCAATTGGCGGCATTTCTTGATGACGATCCTAAGAACGCCCGACGGGGCATCGCTGGCAATCTGAAGCGCTCCATTCTTTCTGACCTGACGGTTCAGGACATTACTGACGTTGTCGCTTACCTCGGAACGATCGAATACAGAATTGTCGGGGCCAGCAAGGAAGAAGCGGAAATCCGCGGCGAGTTGGCTACTAACGGGTGGTGGCTGGCCAACTACGCGGGCTGCGGTAACTGCCATGGCGATGATTTTCAGGGTTTGCGGGTACGCAGCCCGGTTACAGGTGAAATCGATCCGACCATCGGCACCCCGTTCACGCCCAAACTCGTCGGACTCAAGTACGGGTACCTGAAGCGACAGTTGCAGGCTTATCAGCATGGCCGCCGGGCCGGTGGAATGTCTGCCATGAAACACATCATGGCGCCTCTTTTTCAGACACCACGCATGCTCCAGGCGATCGGGGCGTATGCCGAGGGCGTTGAAATTGTGCCCGTGATTGAAGTGCAAGGGGCGAACCTGGAATGAAACGGCTTTGGATGACTTCCGGTCTCGTTGCGCTTATAGCCTGCCAATATACCTGGGCCGAAATTCCGTACGTTACCCGGGCCGGCCTGGAAGAGGTTGATTACGCATCGCTGAATCCCATCTCAGGATTCAAGCTGCCGGACTCCGGCCAGTTCCGCGAGACGACATGGGTACACGGGGAAGACGCCGATTACACCCGCCATCCGATGGATTTCACGGTTATTAAAGAAGGTGAAATCATCATCGACAATAACACCGGACTCATGTGGGAACGGCATCTGAACTGGCAGACGGAGAAGGTCACGCCGCCGAAAGGTGAGTGGCGACCGCAGGACGCCTTTGAGTATGTCGATGGGGAGCCGAAGCGCCGCCCCTACCACGAAGGCGTCCAGTACTGTAAGCAGCTGAAGCTGGGTGGATACGCTGACTGGCGTATGCCTACGATTAAAGAAGGACATACGATCGCCCACTACGCCTCCGCAAGGCCGACCATCCACATGAAATTCTTCAAGGACGTTTACCCGGGACTTGAGGGTTACGGTGACCGGGGCAAAGGTGGCATGTGGGGCGGCCCTCTTGCACCCGACCACAACAACAGTGCATGGCATCTCGGATTCATCGATGGTCATGCGATGGGGTATCCCCGGGGCGGATACAAAACCACCCGCTGCGTCCGCGCGGACAACAACGGCGTGTACTACCTGCCCGATTTTGTTGATAACGGTGACGGCACGGTGACAGAGAAGATGGCCAACCTGATGTGGGTGCAGGCAACCGACGGCATGAAGCGCGACTGGGAATCATCTATCCAGTACTGCGAAGACCTGGTGTTCGCTGATTTTGATGACTGGAAGCTGCCGAGTAACAAGGAGCTGGTTAGCCTTGTGGATTTGCGCAGGCAGAAGCCCGCAATCGATGTCGTTTATTTCTCCGATACAGACTACAAGGCTTACTACTGGTCGCGGACACCCGAAACCCGGGATGCATTCCGGAACATGATGTCCGAAAGCACAGTCCAACCGGAGGACATTGACATCAACAATGCCCACGAAAACGCCTTTTTCCAGAGTTTCATGCTAGGCGCAACCTGGCGCGGTCCCCGGAAGCTTGAAGGCCTTGCTCGCTGCGTTCGGTATCCGGATTGATCGTCAACTGAAAATTAAAGCGTTAGTCGTAACCGCAGACCGAATATCCAGATCCGATCTTTGCTCGTATTGTTGGCCGGGTCGATAACCAACTGAACGTCGGGCAAGATCGAAACATTTGGAGATATCTGCAGCTGGTAAGATATTTCGAAAAGATACTCATCATTGAGATCAGCACCAAAAGTCTTGCGCGACGGTTTGTTCCACGCCAGGCCGACACTAATTCGATCGTCGTAGCGCCGTGTCATCCCGAACCCGGCCGAGACATGAGATTCCGCGGGGGCCCCACCGCCTCCGTCAGAATGGCCCGCGCGCAGAAATGGAAGGAATCGATCCGCGAACTCACCGCTTATGCTGACAGCCCAGCCTGAACCGGCGGGTATGCCAGCGTCCTTTCGCTCATCTACGGCCCAGTAAGTCACTTGCACCCGGTCGGTGCGCCGGCGCTCAAAGGAAGGAGTCCAGCCGACCTCGACATGTTTCAGCAGTTCACCACTTTCCCACGTGTCGAGATTGAGTTCGCCGCTGATCGCGTTGGCATCATAGAAGGCGCCGCCCATCCAAAACCGCTCGCTGATGAATCCTCTGGCGGCAGCACCAAGAGCGCCTATACCCGTAATCGCAAGTGTCGGGTTCAACAGAAACTCGCGGGCGATAAAACCTTTACCAAGACTGGTAAACGGATAGGGATCGAAATAAGGTGAGAAATCGAGGATGCCAGCGACGAACCCGACTCGCTTATCGTTATATAGTTGTTTCCAATACAGTTCGGTGACATTTGGGCCAAAATCGGCGGCATATGCGAAGCCCGGTGTCACAGAAGCTGTGCCGATCTCGGTACCAAGTACCGCCGGCGCTATGTCGGTAAATTGTCGATCGCGATACTCGAAACGATATACCAAGCTGCCAGAATTTGAGGCGCCACGCCCAAAAGCCAGCCACTCTCCCGGGAAGCGATACATTGCGCCGAAGGCGTCGTTTTCGCCTAAGCTCGCCGTCGCGCGTTGGTATAGCCAGTTGACTTCCAGCCCAAGACTTAAGCCTAGTTCTTTGTAGGTCCGCTTCTTCCAGTCGAACCAAGGCGCTAAGCCCTTTTGAATATCATCGAAACGGAACAGTGGTTCCCTGATCATGTCGTTGGATTTAAGTTCGCCAGCTACGCTTGACGGACCGCCAAACACTGGAAGATCTCCGTACCCCGATTTGAACCCGCGTTCTAGGCTTTCGTTGACGCGTTGTTCTGATGCCAGGGATGCGGTAGAACTCGCGACTGCAAGAAAACAGATTAAACGAAGTGTGATGGCTCGCATGGGCCAGATATGTTCCGGAAAGAGAATTGCTGGACCGGAATAGCATAATTTCGGCCGGACGAAAACCAAAACATATCGAATGGCCTATATGGACGCTCAGATTATGGCCGAATATGGGAGAATGAGTTCCAAGATTTTGCTTTTTAGCCTATACGATAGAGTGTTGGGTTCTCTTCAAAGAAATCCGCAGAGAAAGATCCTATGTCTCTTGATAATTTTGGAAACGTAGCCGATTTGCTAGCAGCATTGGGGGTTATTGCTTCGTTGATATATGTCGGTTATCAGGTAAAGGAAACGAGGAGAGCCATCCGCGCCGCGACCGCCCAAGCCCGCACTGACCTGGGCGTTCAACTTATTTCGGCCAGATGGACGTCTGATATTGCTGATCTACTGGTGACCTCCATTGATGATCCCGAATCTCTGACCAAAGCTGATAGATTCAAATTGAAAGGTTTCTTTACCGCACATGTGCGGCACTGCATGAATATGTTTTATCAGCAACGGGAAGGCTTTCTCGACGACTTTTGGTCGCATGGTGTAGCCAGAGTTACTGTTTATTGGATTAGAAACTATCCGTGGATGGTGGATGAATGGGCAAGCATACAGACGACACTGCCACCCGATTTCGTCCGATTTATCAATGACGAAATTGAACGACACCCAACGAGGGAATACCTCTAATCAGTTAACGAATTTCGCACTTGCGAACAGGGGCAATACCAACCCAAGTTTGGCTGGGGATAGGGGCGGTAACGACTTATTGCGAGCGCCCGCGTCTGGCCTATTCTGTTGAAAAACTCCAAATCATAGAGGTGCCGATTTTCTGCAGCATGCCAATCAGTTGCAAAATCTAATACCTTTCTTGCGCCTGACTGTGACAGGCGCCTTATAGCGAATTTTTGACTGTGATTGATATCCGCCGGTATGAAAAATTATATAATTCGTCCTAGGACCTAAGAATTTTTCATCCACCTCTAAAGCAGAGTTTTTCAACAGAATAGGCCGTGAGCAGACCTCCAGGTCGCTAAATCGCTGAATCGCAGCGGAAGGTCTGCTACCGACCCAATATAGATACACGGTCCCGCTCTCGGTGATTCGCTTAGGCTTAACTATTCGTTTTTATCTAGGTCGTCTCGACGTTCTTCTCGAAGTCGCAGGTAAGATCCTGAAAGGTTGCGTTGGGCTCGAACTGAAACATGCGGTAATTGATGTGGCCCTGTCCGCCTGCTACCGAGGTCGGTTTGATCAAACCCGCCGTCGAGATCACCGCACCGAAATTCTGTCGGTCGCGGAACATCATCGGATCCCAACCGTGGTACATAAAAGTCATCCCCGGTTGAATAGCAGCGCTGACATGAGCCATAGCGACGAACGAGCCGACATTGTTGAACACTTTGATGTGGTCCCCATCCGCAACGCCTCGCTGCTGCGCATCCTCTGGGTTCACGTAGATGTCAGGCTCCCCACGCTGGAGACTAACCAGCAGCGTATCGTCCCTCCACATGCTGTGAATGCCATGGCGCGCGTGCCCCTGCAGAAAACGCAGCGGATACCCAAGCGTAGCCAGGGGTGCGCGGTGAGTGGGTAATGCCTCTCCTTCCTGCAGAAACCAGTCATGATCGATATAGAACTGCTGGCGTCCCGTTAGTGTGTGATAGGGCTTCTTGTCGGTCACGCTGCGGATCAACGTATCCACATAGGGAGACTCCAAGCCGTACATCACGCCGTCAGTACCGGGAAGTCGGGTAATTCCGTTCTTTGCCAACGTGTCGAACGACTCTTTCGGCAATCCGGGATTCACCGCAAGCTGAAAATCCAAGGCATCGCGCATGCTCGTATAGGCGCCATCCTTGGTGAACAAGCGGTGAAATTGGGTGAAATCACGTTGCACCGGCATGCCCATGTAGTTGTCCTCGATGGGCCGCACATTGCGGACCTGAGCCCGTTCGCTGATGGCTTTCGCGAACCGCTCGAACAATTCGAAGTCATCGACGGACTCGCCGAGCGGCGGCACTGCGGCATCCAGCACTTGCAGGTACGGCGTCCACGGCCAGAGCATGAGGTCCTGGCGCTCGTAGTGATGCGCGATCGGCAGGACGTAGTCCGCGTACATCGCCGTGACACTCATGTCCGTCCCACAGGCGACAATGTGATCGAGCTGCTCGAAGCTTTCTTTTCTCCAGCGCTCGCCCGAGGCTCGCCAGTTGGCGGCATTCGTGCCTACGTAAAAGCCCATTTTCCAGGGCGTACGCCCATAATCCGGAAACCAGCCCTTCTCGACTGACTCCTGGAAGTGCCGATTAAAATGATCGGCGAGCTGTTCACCGTACGCCTCCCGATTCAGGGCTTTGCCGTCGGCGTGGGTGTAGTCCCAGCGGGACAGTGTCGCCGCCCGCAAACCGGGCGGCAGTCCGTCGAATACGAAAGCGAACTGATCAATCATCCCGTTGAATTTCATGAATTGAAACCCGCCGCCGGGCTTGCCCAGGTTGCCGGTAATCGAAAGCAACAGCAGCATCGAGCGCTGCAACAGGTCGCCATGCAACCACTTGGATGCCCGGAAGCCGCAGAAGATCATGGCCGGCCCGGCGCTCGCGAATCGGCCCGCGATTTCACGAACTATGTCGGGATGTACACCCGTAATTTCCACTGCACGTTCAGGGGCAAACGCAGCCGAATGCTCCTTGACGAGTTCGAAAACCGTTGTGACTTCGACTGGCCCCGTTATTGTTTGAACGATCCAGCGCCCCTCGAGCGCCGGCTGCAGATCTCCGAGGGTCAGACGTTCCGTCGATTCGGGCTGCGGCGCTCCGGGAATCGGCATTGTAAAGCCCGTGCCCGGCGCCTTGGCTATCGCTTCTGCCGCTTCATCCCAGAAATAAAATTCCTGATCTGACGCTTCGGTGTCATCGGTCAGATCCGTCGTGCGCAAAAACTTTCGGTTGTCGGTGCGCACCAGGAACGGAAGATCGGTCTGTTCGCGAATATAGTCTGCATCGAAACTGCGATCCTCGATGATGGTGTGCACCATCGACATCGCCAGGGCCGAATCGGTCCCCGGTTTCGGATTCACCCACTTGCTCGCGTGCATGGCCGTCGGCGTGAATTCCGGTGAGATCGCGATGACCTCCGTACCGTTATAGCGGGCTTCCCAGAAGAAATGCGCGTCCGGGATGCGGGTGACGGCCGGATTGCAATACCAGATCAGGCAGGTCCTTGATTTGAAGATCGCGGCCGCCGTATCGCCGAGCATCGCCTCGCCCACGGTCAGGTATATGCCGGTGGGCAGGTCGCCGGCGCCGGCAAATGCATCCGGCATCGGGCTGCCGGAAATATTAGTAAAGCGCATGTATGCCATCATCGATGCGCGCTTCATTGCCATCTGGGTGCCCATGCCGAAGGTTACGGACTCGGGACCGTACTCGACGCAGGTATCGATGAAGCGGTCCGCAATTTCAGCCAGCGCCTGGTCCCACGTTACGCGCTCCCACTCACCGGCACCGCGCTCACCGACCCGCTTCATCGGGTACAAGATGCGCTGATTGCCGTACATATACTTGGCGTGTCGGAGACCTTTCTGACAGCCACGCGGTCCGTAGTCCGGCGTGTCCGGATCGGATTTGCCGTACTCGCCCTGCTGCTCCTCGCGCCAGACGATGCCGTCCTTCACGTAGACATTGAATGCGCAACCGCCCTGGCAGTTGGTGCCGTGGGTGCCGTGCGCAACCTTGTCCCAGGTCCATTTCTGCCGCATGAGATCTTCCCAGGCACCGTAGGGCTGCTGGTCCGGGAGCTGCGCGTTTGCGGGGCCCGCATATTTCAACGACAGGTTCAGGACGACAGCGCCGCTGCCGCCGATAAATTTACGCCTGGTGGTTGATGGGGAGTACATCGCAGATTTTCTCCTCATTCGCTACGGTCACCGGGGGCTATCTACTTTATTTGACCTGAATTGGTCTAAACCTTAACTAACTCACAGAGCTGGCCGCTTCGATCTTGAAATCCTCGGGATATCGTTTGCTACTCATCTGCACCTCCCCTGTTGCCATTTTGATTGGCTCAAAGATATCTAGCAAATCAGAGGCGATTCAGTGAAAGGGCCGGCCTGATCGAAGCCAGGATATCTTTGTCTATTTGAAAATGGGCTCGATATCTGTCCCGTACATTTCGTTGATTTCATCGAAGATCGGTTGTGTGACCTCGGGGAATGGCAACGCGCCGGACTTGGTGAAGTCCGAAAACGCGATCGCACTGCCGGTATCGGGCGGTCGCTTCGGCATGGTGGGCGGACTCGGCCAGACCTCGTCGTCGATCGCAGATACGCGTATCCTGATGTCGTCTTTCGTCACATTGAAAACCATGTAGTCCGAAGCCAGGGCGAGGGGACCGTCATAGGTTTTTCTGACGCGATCGCGAACTTCGGGTTCGGTGTCGAAATCGTTATAGAAGTGATAGCCGACAGCAAGACGCGGTTCCACGAGCGACATCACCTTGCCGAATTGTTCCGGCGATGTATGTCCCCTGAGTGCCACCATCAGCGCCTCCATGGGAGCGAATCCCTGCTTCGTAACCAGCAAAGTGGCAGGCAAAAAGCATTCGTGTACAGCGACGTCGGCCCCTTTGGCATGTTCGATATACCATTTGTTCGGAAACGTATCGCTACCGTAGACGAAGGTCAGTCCGTTCCATTCGAGAATAAAGCTGACCGCGCCGTCCAGACCGTGAACCGCCGGGATGCTGCGGACGATGACGCCATTCTCGTCATAGATGACCTCGTTGATGCCATCGAACGGAAACTCATGAACCTCGAGTGCACCGCCGCGAAAATCGATAACGCCCGAGCGTGTACCGATATCCCAGACATACATTTCCTGCATCTTTTGCATCGAAACCGCCGTGCCGTACTCCGGCGTCCCTCCACTCGGGCCCCAGATCCGCAATGGTACGAGCCGGTTCATCACGGTGCCGCCGAGCCACAATGCCGGCAAGTCACCCATGTGATCGACGTGCAGGTGGCCGATAAATACCTTGTTCAAGTAGTCGTAGGGAATCTTCTGTGCGGCAAGACGTTCGGCGCAACCAGCGCCGATATCGAACAGAAACTTGTCGCCATTCCCAAGCTCGGCCAGCCAGCAAGCCGCGGCCTGCTTTCGGTCGGGCGCTCGGCATGCCCGTGCCCAAAGCGACGATCCGCATTTCGTCGGGCGCCAGCGCCTCTGTCCCCGGGTAATAAACATCGAGTTCGGGAACTGTGCCGGTCGGCGTCCTGACGGCAACGCCGGACGATACGGCCGATTGCGCTTCGGCCTCCATGTCACCCATCACCAGGATCCCAGCCACACCAATTACTGAGGCGATGCCCGTGAGGTACGCGAAAATTACCGATCGGTTCATCGTATTATTCTCCGTCAGGTTTCGGTTCACACATCATACTCCACGCGAGGACCTTGGCCCCGGTTCGTCAACCTGGCCGCAAAGATGGCTCAGTCAAAAAGGAAATCTAAGGGTTCGCTTTCGGCTAGATAGTCTTGTCTGACTTGCGAGGACATTGAGGCGCGTCTGAAAATTAGAGCGTAAGCTGCGATTTATCAGACTGTTAACCGGAGGTGCTTTGCCGTGCTGGACCATATAGGACTGGATGTAATTTCTTACGACGCCAGTAAGGTTTTTTACCAGACCGTACTGGCGCCACTGGGTTACGACGTCGTAGAGGAAACTCACGGATTTTGCGGTTTTGGCCCGCCGGGCAAACCGCTGTTCTGGGTCCATGAACTGGTCGGTGATCGATCGTCTGCAGCGGCCCCTATCCATGTAGCGTTTGCCGCTGTCGGCCGAGCAGCAGTCGATGCGTTTTACGCGGCGGCAATCGAAATCGGAGCGCGAGATAACGGTGCCCCGGGGTTGAGGGAGATCTATCACCCGAACTATTATGGCGCCTTCGTTTTCGATCCCGACGGCAACAATATTGAAGCGGTTTGCCATCGTCCCGAATGATGCATGATCGACGCAGCCCGATTAAAAACGCCGGACTTGCCCGCAATATTGCGAACCGGCGGGCGAACTCAGGATGGATGACTATACGGTCGCGGTGTCACGAATTCAGTTTGTGTAATTCGATGATTTGGGCGTTTCCGGATTCTCTGGCGGCGTCACTCTGTACCTGGTTTCCGCCCGCTTCAACGGCGGTATCGAGGGACTTTTCAGCCCGCGAGAGCAGATCGGCTATTGTTTCTCCCCGCTGATATTCGGTGACACCGGCCGACACGGTAAGTTGGTGCACCTGACTGAATGGCTCGCCGGTGACAGCCTCACGAATCCGTTCCGCGCAGCGCCGAGCGCCCCGCAGGTTGGTGTGCGGCAGGATCGCAATGTATTCCTGGTTGCTGAACCGGCCGAATGTTCGGCCGATGCCTGTCGGGTTCACGGCATCCATTGCGCGTAGCGCGCTACGCACCCGCTGAGAAAATTCCCGCAGAATACGATCGCTGATTGCTGGCCCGAGCTCGTCGCTCAGGTCACTGAATGAATCAATATCGATGATGCAGATCGAGAAGGGATGGTTCGAGCGATCCGTCCAGCCCTTCTCGCGGACCAACGAATCCATGATGTAACGCTGATGGAACGATTTCGTAAGGTAATCCCGGTCCTCGATCTGGTCGATGTCATTGGCCATCGAGGGTAAACTTTTTTCTCCGTACGGCGCCAGATTATTCTGTCGTTGTAGATTTCGGGTCAATATCACTAGCCAGCCGGCGAATCCGATATAGAACGCAAAGCCTATCGAATCCGGCCAGAAATAAGTCGTTATCGGGTGCAGCAGCCATTTGGCCAATAATACGAAGCTATAACTGACCGCGGAAAAAATCGCTAATTGTGGAAGCAGCGATGGCCTGAGGTTCGATGCGGCAAATAGAAATACCGTGATATAGATTCCGGCAAAGAGTTCACCCATGCCGGAACTTAGAAAGGTGTATAGCGTGGCCCAGGTAATACCGAAGATACATTGCGCCAACGCAATCGTTGATTTTGGCGGTTGGTTGATGACTTTGCAGCAGGTCACGAACAGAAACAGTAGATTCGTCGCCAGGATGCCGGCGAGAATGACGCTGGCCGATTCTTTCGGCAAGGCCGTGTAGCCCAGAAAATCACTGGTCCAGGCCAGGACACACCATAGTAAATACAGGCTGAACGCCACGAGATATTGCCGAATTGGCCGTGCCATGCTGTCCGGTGGGAGCTTCATCGTCGGTGGATAATGTCAATTCGCCGGGACACATTCCGTGAATCAGGTCGCATCGGAACGGGCTCTTTTATTAAAGATGCGGCCGGTTATTGGGAAAGGTTAGAATTGGCGCCCGCTTACGGAGTCCACATGGTCAAAGCGCAACAATTCGATGTCATCGTTGTCGGTGGCGGGCATGCTGGCACCGAAGCCGCTGCCGCCGCTGCGCGCATTGGCGCGCGAACTTTGTTGTTGACACAAAATCTCGAGACCATCGGCCAGATGAGCTGTAATCCGGCGATCGGAGGCATTGGGAAAGGGCATCTGACCCGGGAAATCGATGCACTCGGTGGGGTTATGGCGCGGGCTATCGATCAGGCCGGTATTCATTTTCGTATTCTGAACCGCAGCAAAGGAGCCGCGGTCAGGGCGACGAGGGCGCAGGCCGACCGGGTGCTTTACAAGCAGGCTGTCCGCAAGCAACTGGATGCGGAATCCAATCTGTCCATGATGCAACAAAGCGTCGATGACCTGATCGTAGAAAATGAACGTGTCACCGGTGTTCTGACGCAAACGGGTTTGCGGTTTCACGCCCGCAACGTGGTGTTGACCGTCGGTACTTTTCTCGGCGGGCGCATTCACGTTGGCGAGTCGAACTATTCTGGCGGCAGGGCCGGGGATCCGGCGTCGATTCGATTGGCCGAACGCTTGCGCGAATTGCCATTCCGGGTGGGGCGGCTGAAGACGGGTACACCGCCCAGGATCGATGGCCGCAGCATTAATTTTGATGTTCTTGAGGTGCAGCCGGGCGATGATCCGGTACCCGTGTTTTCCTTCCTTGGGCACCGCATCGATCATCCGCGCCAGGTACCGTGCCACATTACCGCGACGACGGAACGCACGCATGAAATTATACGCGGCGCTTTAGACCGTTCACCGATGTTTACCGGTGCCATTGACGGTATCGGGCCTCGTTACTGTCCGTCGATCGAGGATAAAGTCGTTCGCTTTGCCGGACGGAATTCGCACCAGATTTTCGTCGAGCCGGAAGGGCTGGATACCACGGAGATTTATCCAAACGGCATTTCCACGAGCCTGCCTTTCGATGTGCAGCGGGATTTCGTGAAAACCATTCCCGGGTTCGAATCTGCGCGTATCCTCCGGCCCGGTTATGCCATCGAATACGATTTCTTCGATCCACGGGACTTGCGGCCGACGCTGGAGACTCGATTTATCGAGGGCTTGTATTTTGCCGGTCAAATTAACGGGACGACCGGGTATGAAGAGGCCGGGGCCCAGGGGTTGTTGGCCGGGATCAATGCCGCTTTATCGAGTCAGGATCGATCAGCATGGACGCCCGAACGACACGAGGCGTATATCGGTGTTCTGGTCGATGACCTGATTACCCGGGGAACCACGGAACCCTATCGAATGTTCACGAGCCGGGCCGAGTACCGGCTTCTCCTGCGGGAAGATAACGCCGATCTTCGGCTGACCCAGACGGGCCGCGAACTTGGACTCGTTACAGACGAGCGGTGGCGGGTGTTTTCGGCCAAACGCGAGATGATCGAGCAAGAGAAAACGCGGCTATCAAATTTATCGGTACGTCCCGAAGATCTGGATGATACACAACGATCAGCGATTGGTGGGCCAATGCGTCAGGTGCAAAAAGCAGCGGAATTACTGAAAAGACCGGAGCTTGGCTATGCGGGCCTGACCGGAATTAGCACGGTCGGGCCGCGATTCAGGCATCCGGAAGAGTACCCGGAGTTGACGGAACAAATTGACGCGCAGATCGAGATCCAGGCGCGATACCAAGGTTATCTGCAGCGTCAGGAACAGGAAATCGATCGATCGAGGCGACATTCTGCAACCTCGCTGCCGGTGGATCTGAACTACGCCAATGTACGCGGCCTGTCTCATGAAATTCGGCAGAAGTTGACGGATATTCATCCGGTCACGGTCGGTCAGGCATCGAGAATTTCCGGCATGACACCGGCGGCTGTTTCCTTGTTGCTGGTACATATTAAAAAACAGCGGCTAAAGAGCGCTTGATTCGTGCCGCTTAGCTGCGTCCGGAGCTGGATCAAAACTTTATTCCGTTCGCTCGCGCCGGCGCTGGTTATTGTCGCGGCATCGCTGCTCGTGTCTTGCGGAAACGATGCAAATCAGTCGGTTACTGACAGTTCTCCATCGGGGCCGATCGGGGGTTCTTCAGGCGACGAATTGGCGGACCACCAGGTCTTGCACAAAGGCAATGGCGCGGAGCCGCAGACGCTGGACCCGCATCGCGCAGAGGGCGTGCCTTCGTCGAATATATTGCGCGATCTGTTCGAAGGGCTCATCGCGGAGGCGCCTGACGGTACGTTGATACCGGGCATGGCCAGGCGATGGGACATCAGCGCGGACGGAAAGACTTATACCTTTCGATTGCGTGAAGAGGCGCGTTGGAGCAATGGCGATCCGGTCACGGCTGAGGATTTTGTCTACGGTTTCCGTCGCAGTGTTGATCCGAAAACGCTCTCCCAGTATTCCAGCATTCTTTATCCGATAAAAAATGCAGAAGAAATTGTCACGGGCAGGCAGCCAGCCGATGTTCTTGGTGTAACAGCGCCCGATCACCTTACGCTGGTCATTGAATTACATGTGCCCGCACCCTACCTGCTGGGTTTGTTGACACACTCGACGACTTACCCGGTCCACCGTGCATCGGTAGAAGAGTTTGGCAATCGCTTCGTCAGGCCGGGGAACCTGGTCAGCAACGGCGCGTACAAGCTTGACGAATGGGTCGTGCAATCGCGAATAAAACTGGTTCGTAATGATTACTACTGGGACGACGCCAACACGATCATTGATGAAGTCTATGTGTACTCGATAGAGAATTCGGACGCAGAACTCAAACGGTATCGCGCATCGGAACTCGACATCACCGAAGCCTTGCCCTACCAGCAACTGACCTGGATCAGGGAAAACCTTGGCGAAGAACTGATTATTTCACCCTACCTGGGCAGTTACTTCTTCGGCTTTAATGTCACGCAACCACCGTTTAGAGACAATGTGAAATTGCGTACAGCACTGGCAATGGCGATTGACCGTGACATTATCACGCAGCGGATTACGGGTGCGGGCGAGATAGCGGCTTATGGTTGGGTTCCACCCGTACGGAACTACCAGGGCCAGCGACCGGAGTGGTCGGAATGGACCCAGGAGGAGCGTAATGATGAAGCGCGGCGTTTATTCATGGAAGCGGGTTACTCCACCGCGAATCCGCTGGAAGTGGAAATTCTGTACAACACGAGTGAAAACCATAAGCGTGTCAGTATCGCGATTGCATCGATGTGGAAACAGGTGCTCGGCGTGAAAACCAGTCTCGTTAACCAAGAGTGGAAAGTGTTTCTTGAAACCCGCAAACGCAGGGAAACGACCCAGGTTTTTCGCAGTGGCTGGATCGGCGATTATAACGACGCGTTCAGTTTCGCCCAGTACATGCATTCGGCGAATGAGCTCAGTGGAGCCGGATATCACAGCCTGGCTTATGATTCGCTGGTTGATCGGGCGATTCTCGAATTTGATCCCGTGAAGCGAGCTGAGCTTATGCAGGAAGCGGAACGTGTGTTGATGGAAGACATGCCGATTATTCCAATCTATTTTTATGTGTCCAAGCATCTGGTAAAGCCATGGATCGGGGGGTTCGACTCGAACATCATGGATCACCACTACAGCAAGCACCTTTATATCCTCAGGCATTAGGATAAAGAGGCATGTTGAATTTCGTGATTCGGCGGTTTCTAGGGGCGATACCGACGCTGCTTATTCTGATTGCCCTGGCATTCTGCCTGATTCGTCTTGCACCCGGTGGGCCATTCGATTCGGAGAAGCAACTATCGCCCGAAATAGAAGCCAACCTGCGTCAGGCTTACCATCTCGACGAACCGCTATATCGTCAGTTCACCCGCTACCTCGGTAATCTGGCACGAGGTGATTTCGGACCGTCATTCCAATACCGGGATTTCAGCGTGACCGAATTGATTCGGGCCGGGTTCCCGGTCTCTTTGCGTCTCGGGAGTCTGGCCATGGCGCTCGCGCTTCTGTTCGGCGTGTTCGCCGGAACGGTCGCGGCTCTGCGTCAGAACACGGCGGTTGATTACGGTGTCATGACCGCGGCCATGACCGGGATATCGATTCCGAGTTTCGTCATGGCGCCGATTCTGATCCTGGCCTTCGCTGTTCACCTGGGTTGGCTGCCGGCCGGGGGGCTCGGTGATGGCGGGTATAAAAACCTCGTTCTTCCGGTCATTGCGCTCGCATTACCGCAAATCGCATATATCGCACGCCTGACCCGTGGCAGCATGATCGAAATATTGCGCAGTCCGTACATTCGAACAGCCCGTGCACAGGGGTTGCCGGAGCGCACGATCATCATTCGCCATGCGCTCAAACCGGCTTTGTTGCCTGTTGTCTCTTATCTCGGTCCGGCAACGGCCGCGATCATTACCGGCTCGGTCGTGATCGAACAAATATTCGGTGTCCCGGGCCTCGGCCGGTATTTCGTACAAGGCGCGCTGAATCGGGATTACACACTGGTTATGGGTGTCGTGGTTTTTTACGGTGTGTTGATTATCACTTTCAATTTATTTGTCGATGTCATTTACAGGTGGCTGGATCCTCGTCTGAAAATTTAACCACTGCTACGGCCGGCCGAAGTTTGTGGTCGGACGCGTGGCGGGTTTTGCGGCGTAACCGTGCCGCGATGGTCGCATTGACCCTGTTAGGCATATTGGTGTTGCTGGTTATTGTCGCTCCTGCATTGAGCGCCTTTCGGTTTGACTACACCGACTGGGATCAAATTTCCGTTCCGCCCTCGCTTTCGGGCGGACACCTGTTTGGAACCGACGGACTGGGCCGGGACCTTTTCGTGCGCACGCTCTACGGCGGCAGAATTTCACTGATGGTTGGAATCGTCGCGACGTTCGTCAGCCTCGTCATCGGTATCACCTATGGTGCGGTGTCGGGCTATTTGGGGGGCCGTATCGATCAATTCATGATGCGAATTGTGGATATTCTTTACGCGCTGCCGTTTATGTTTCTCGTGATCCTGTTGATGGTTTTTTTCGGCAGGAACATCGTCCTGATTTTTGTCGCGATCGGCGCGATTAACTGGCTCGATATGGCGCGCATCGTTCGCGGTCAGACCCTGAGCCTGAAGCATCGGGAATACATTGAAGCGGCAAGAGCCGGGGGTGTCTCGACGCCCCGGATTATCCGTCGCCACATCATTCCGAACCTTCTCGGTATCGTCGTGATTTACGTGACGTTGACGATTCCCCAGGTCATCCTGGTGGAATCCTTTTTGAGTTTTCTGGGTCTCGGCGTTCAGGAGCCCATGACCTCATGGGGCGCATTGGTTCACGAAGGCGCACAGGAAATGGAAAACGCCCCGTGGATGCTTATATTTCCGTCGTTGTTTCTCGCTGTCACGCTGTTCTGCTTTAACTTTTTAGGCGACGGCCTGCGCGATGCCCTGGACCCGCGTGACCGGAGCACGCAATGACTTCGCCGCTGTTGCAGGTAGATGGCCTGGATATTTCATTTACCACACCGGACGGGCTGGTTCGCGCGGTACGAAACCTGAGTTTCGAGGTAGGCGCGGGCGAGACGCTGGGACTTGTCGGTGAATCCGGTTCGGGTAAGAGCCAGACGGTCCTGGCGACGATGGGTTTGTTGGCGGATAACGGCATGGCGACCGGCGAAGTTCGTTTTGACGGTCACGACATCCTGAATCTGCCTGCGGCGGAAATAAACAGGATTCGTGGTCGCCGGATTGCAATGATATTTCAGGATCCGATGACTTCGTTGAACCCGTTCCTGACGATCGGCCGACAGATGAGTGAGGTGCTTCGATTTCACCAGGGTTTGGACCGAAAGGCTGCGTTGAAACAATGTGAACGCATGCTGGATGCCGTGCATATCGCGGATTCGAAGCGACGCCTGGCGATGTATCCGCACGAATTATCGGGCGGCATGCGCCAGCGGGTCATGATCGCGACGGCATTATTGTGCCGGCCCGCGCTGTTGATCGCGGATGAGCCGACGACCGCACTGGACGTTACGGTGCAGGCGCAAATTCTGACGCTGATGAAAGAGCTGCGCTCCGAATTCGAAACTTCGATCATCCTGATTACCCATGATCTCGGTGTAGTCGCCGGCCTCTGTGACCGGGTCCTGGTGATGCAGGATGGAGAAGCGAAGGACTACGGGCCGACAGACCAGGTGTTCTACGCGCCGGAGCATACGTATACGAAGGCACTGCTAGCGGCGGTGCCACGCCTCGATGACCCGAAGGTGCGGGGAAAAATTGGCGTCCATCTGTCGAAAGAAGGGTCGCAAGAAGGCTCGCAAGACGGGCGGCGAGACCAGCCGATTCCCGCCGTATTGACGGTTGACGAACTCAAGGTGAATTTCACTGTTCCATCGGCTCGATTATTCGGCGTGGATCAGACGTTGCATGCCGTGGATGGAATCAGTCTTGCGTTAAAAGCCGGTGAAACGCTGGGCGTGGTGGGTGAATCGGGCTGCGGCAAATCGACGCTGGCGCGCGCCGTATTGCAGCTTGTACCGGTCACCGAAGGACGGGTCTGTTTGCTGGGTCAAGACCTTGGCGATCTCGACAGGCGCTCTTTAAAAAAATCGCGCCGCAATATGCAGGTGATTTTTCAGGATCCTCTCGCGGCGTTAAATCCCCGCATGACGGTTGCCCAGATCCTGGCGGAGCCGCTGCAGACTTTTTATCCCGACTCGTCAAAAACGGATGTTCTTGAAAGGGGCCAGGCGATTCTTGAAAAGGTCGGTCTCGAAAAGGCCCACATGAATCGATATCCGCACGAGTTCTCGGGCGGACAATGTCAGCGCATCGGCATTGCACGGGCATTGATCCTGCAACCGCGGCTAATAGTATGTGATGAACCCGTCAGCGCACTCGATGTTTCGATCCAGGCTCAGATCGTGGAACTGCTCGTGGAGTTGCAGGAACAGCTTGGCATTGCACTGATTTTCATCGCTCATGATCTTGCGGTCGTGCGTCAGATCAGTCATCGGATCATGGTCATGTATCTCGGCCGCGTGGTCGAGGTCGCCGATCAGCATGATCTTTTTGCGCGACCGCAACACCCCTACACACGGGCCTTAATCAACGCGATACCGGTACCGGATCCGCGCGCCGAAAGGGCGAGAGCAGCGACAGTTCTCGAAGGTGATGTGCCGTCACCCCTGAATCCGCCGTCGGGATGTGCCTTCCGAACCCGTTGTGCCCACGCGACCCGAAGGTGCGCGGAAACGGCGCCAAGGCTCGAAATTCTGGGAAATTCTGCGGTAGCCTGTCACCATGCCGGAGACCTGTGAGCAAGACGTTTACCCGAAACCGGCGCCGGGCTAGAAAATCGCCGTGCGTCCCACTAACATAGCGCCCCCGAATTGTTCGGATTCGTGATTCGCAACCCGCGATAGAGACTGTCCAAAAGACCATTGCCGAAGAAATTATTAAAATTCGAATGTGCTGTTCTAAAAAACTGCTGATTGCTGCCATTTTTTTATGCACTGGACTGGCCGCGATTGCCGTTCAGGCGGCCGGCAACTCCGAACGCGGCGCCGTTCTGGCGGTTGCCTGTCTCGGTTGTCACGGTATCCCGGGGTACCGGAATGCCTATCCCTCCTATCGCGTGCCGAAGCTCGGTGGCCAGCGCGAGGAATACATCGTTCTCGGACTCCAGGGCTATAAAAACCTAGGGCGTGCCCATTCGACAATGCGCGCTCAGTCGGCGACGTTGTCGGATCAGGACATGCGCGATCTGGCCGCTTATTTCGTGGCCCAGGGCGATCTCGAGCAGGGAACGGCGCCCTCAGGTGGTCAGGTCGCCCGGGGAGGCGAGAAATCAGCCGTCTGTGGAGCCTGTCACGGGCAAACGGGCGTGAGTCCGGCCCCGAACTGGCCGTCACTCGCGGGTCAGCACAAAGATTATCTGGTCGAGGTGATGGTCCAATACCAGAACGGCCAGCGTAACGATCCCGTCATGGTGGGCCAGGCTATTAACTTGTCCATTGCAGACATTGAAGATATCGCGGCATTTTATTCGGTCCAACCGGGGCTGTTCACGGCCGATTGACGGAAACTGTCCGGGGCGGCCTTCCTGGATTGGCCTTCCGGCATTCGAAATGGGGGAATGATTCATGGAACCTTTCAAAGCCTTTCGTATCCATTCCGAGGATGGCAGGCATATCGAGGCACGTCTCGAGACGATTGCCCTCGATGACCTCAGCGACGGTGATGTCGTCATTCGCGGCGCTTACTCCAGCATCAACTATAAAGATGCACTCGCGGCGACGGGCACGGGAAAAATTCTCAGGAAGTATCCGTTGGTCGGGGGCGTCGATATCGCCGGAACCGTCGTTTCATCTGCGGACGAGCGTATCAGCGAGGGCGACCAGGTGGTCGTAACGGGTTGCGGGCTCAGTGAAACCCATGATGGCGGCTTTGCGCAATATGCGCGGGTCCGGGGTGACTGGGTGATACCGCTGCCCGAGGGAATCGATGCACGGTCCGCGATGAGCATCGGCACGGCGGGTTATACAGCCGCGATGGCAATCCATCACATGGAGCAAAATGGACAACAGCCCGAACAGGGGCCAATAGCCGTAAACGGTGCGACAGGCGGGGTCGGCAGCATGGCTGTCGATATGCTGGCGGGCCGGGGCTATGCCGTGACGGCGCTGACTCGAAAGACCGATGCTGAAGATTACCTGCGCAGCCTCGGTGCCGATGAAATTCTTAATCTGAACGACCTCGAATTTGGCACCCGACCTCTGGAGAAAACTTTATGGGCCGGCGCGATCGACAATCTAGGGGGTGAAATTCTGGGGTGGCTGACCCGGACTACCCAACCGAACGGCAATATCGCCAGCATCGGGCTGGTGGCCGGGGTGGAATTATCGACTACGGTCCTGCCGTTCATTCTTCGCGGTATCAATCTTTTGGGCATCAATTCCGTGGAAGTGCCGAGATCGGAGCGCGTGATCGTCTGGAACCGGATCGCAACGGATCTTCGGCCCAGGCACCTTGCCGATATCGCCAATCACGAGGTCAGCCTTGAGGAATTGCCCGAGTCCTTTCAGGCGTATATTGACGGCCAGATCGTCGGCCGCACCATCGTGAGTCTGAACTGACGAACCCAATCCCTCTTTCGTTATACTGTTTGCCCGCACGAGTAGTCGGTTCGGGGTTGATCTTCAGTGATTACGGTACAGGCTTCGTTACAGGAACGGTTACGGGATGGTCTGTTATCGATGGAGATAACGCCGACCGAAGACCAGGTAACGCTGTTGACGCAATTTCTGCGGCTGCTCGAAAAGTGGAACCGCGCCTTCAATCTGACGGCGATTCGAGATCCAGACGAGATGGTGGCCCTGCATGTTTTGGATTCCGTCAGCGCCCGGTCATTTCTGGACGGCGTATCAGTTTTGGACGCGGGGACCGGCGCCGGACTGCCGGGTATACCGCTGGCCATTCTCGAGCCGGAGCGACATTTTTTTTTGTTGGATTCGGGCGGCAAGAAAGTCAGATTCGTCAGGCACGCCGTCGGCGAACTGGCGATTGAGAATGTGACGGTCGTGCAGGCACGCGTAGAAGATTACGAACCAACCGTGCTTTTTGATACGGTAATTTGCAGGGCCTTTTCATCGTTGAGTCAATTCGTTCGCAGTTGTGGAAAATTTGTTGGGCCGGAGGGGCGCCTGATCGCAATGAAGGGCCGGGCACCGGATGATGAGCTCGCTGGTTTGCCCGGGGGATGGGAAATCGCCGAGCTTACGAGCGCAATGATTCCCGGCCTCGCGGTGCAGCGGCATATGGTGGTCGTTCAACGAATAGCGAGGGGAGGGCCGGCAGAGGCGTTAAAATGATGGGTGAAACGATTGCGATCGCAAACCAGAAAGGCGGCGTAGGTAAAACGACGACCTGTGTGAATCTAGCCGCATCTCTGGCCGCATCAAATCGTCGCGTACTGCTGATCGACCTGGATCCCCAGGGTAACGCGACGACGGGCTGCGGCATCGCCAAGGAATCATTAGAACGTTCAACCTGCGACGTCGTACTCGGCGAAACCAGGATTCAGGACGCCATCATCTCGGTCTTTGATGATCTGTTTTCACTTCTGCCTGGAAATGCCGACCTGACGTTGGCCGAGATCAGGCTGCTCGAAGAACCCGAACGCGAGCTGACACTAAGGAAAATCGTCGAGCCGATCAGGGGGTTGTATGACTATTTGCTTATTGATTGTCCGCCGACGATTAATATGCTGACGCTGAACGCGCTGACGGCAGCCGATGGCGCGCTTATACCGATTCAATGCGAGTACTATGCGCTCGAAGGACTGTCGGCACTGCTGGAGACCGTCAAGCAGGTTCGCAACACGGTCAATCATGATTTGCAGATCAAGGGGTTATTGCGCACGATGTATGACCCCCGCAATCGGCTCGCAATCGAAGTATCGGCTCAGCTCACCAAGCACTTCGGCGATCAGGTTTATGCGACCGTGATACCTCGCAACGTGCGTCTGGCGGAGGCGCCCAGCTTTGGTCGTCCCGTGATGTTCCACGATCGCAATTCTCAAGGCGCCAAAGCTTACCTGGCCCTCGCGGCCGAAGTCATGGCGCAGGAGCTGGATGCCGGCGAACTGGTGGTTGCGTGATTTCAGAGGCTAGAATGGAACGCGGAACGAGAACACCTACCCGAATCCGGAGAACTTGATGAGTACGAAGAGAACGGGCCTTGGCCGGGGACTGGACGCGTTGTTGGGCGATGTCGAGCTTGCGAAACCTGCTCCCCTTGCGGGTCAAAAATCGCGTCAACAGGCGGATCATGGCGCCAGCCAGCCAGCCACGAAACCAACCGACGACGGTGGGGATGAAGTATTACGCATGATTTCGGTGGATCTGCTCCGCCGCGGCGCTTACCAGCCTCGCCAGGACATTCACCAGGAATCGCTCGAGGAATTGGCCGATTCGATTCGCGCCCAGGGATTGATTCAGCCGATTGTCGTGCGCCCGTTGCCCACCCGGGATCCGGCGGGGGCCCGGCAGTATGAAATCGTGGCCGGCGAGCGCCGCTGGCGCGCAGCCCAGATGATCGGACTCGAGTCCATTCCGGCGATGGTCAAGGATCTGTCAGATTCCGACGCAATCGCGGTCGCACTGATCGAAAACATTCAGCGGGAAAACCTGGGTCCGCTCGAAGAAGCCGCGGCGTTGCGCCGGCTGATCGATGAATTCGAACTCACCCATGAGGCCGCGGCCGAAGCCGTCGGCCGGTCCAGAGCAGCGGTCAGCAATATCGTGCGTCTCCTGGAGCTCGGGGAGGCGACGAAGGCGCTGGTACAGCAGGGGGACCTCGAAATGGGTCATGCCCGGGCCCTCCTCGCGCTCGGAGATACCCGCAAACAGGCGGAGATTGCGGCCTTTGTCGTGAAGAGAGGATTATCCGTGCGGGCCACCGAAGGCCTCGTTAAGAAGACTCTGGAGGGGCCGAAATCCTCACCGGCAAGCGCTGCCGTGGACCCTGACATCAGGCAGCTCCAGGATGATCTGGCCGAGCGCCTCGGCGCGAGGGTTGCGATCCAGCATGGCGCCAAAGGCGGGGGCAGGCTCGTGGTCGCCTATAACAGCCTCGACGAGCTCGAAGGTATTCTCGCCCATATCAAGTAGTGAGCTCCCGTTTACGGCTACTTGAACCCCAACTTACGTCCCCGTAGAATACGCGGGCTAACCGGCGGGTATTGCCGGTCAGACGCCACCCGCTCCCGGAAATCGGAATGTGAAGTGGCTTTTTTTTGTACCCACGCTCTACCTGCAGACAAACAATTCGGGTAGTTGCGAAGGTCGGGCATCCCTATGCTGCAACGAGCTGTTTTCCGGCTGGCCGGTTGGCAAGCCGCACTGACCGCGCTTGTTGTTGCAATTGCAGCCTGGATCAGCGGAACTGATGCCGCTGTCTCGGCGGCGACCGGTGGTGGCATCGGAATTTTGGCGGGCCTGTACCAGGGATTGCGCATGTTCAGCGTTGATGCCGGGCAGAATCCGGAACGGTTCATGCGCAGCGTGTACGTTGCAGAGGCGCTGAAAGTTGTAACGACAGTGGCGCTGATAATCGTCGCAATAAAATTGCTGCACGTGAAACTGCTGCCGTTTTTTTCCGGCTATATTGCGATTCACATCGTTTACTGGGCGGCGCTAAAGACACGGTTTCCCTGGACAGAAAAATTCGACTGATTAAGAATCCGGAGCGATAACGAGCGGATTCGGACGTAAAAGAATATGGCCGCGGAAGGCAAACAAACAGCTAGTCAATACATTCAGCACCACCTGCAGAATCTCCAGGTTTGCCGGAACGAAGACGGCTGGGTCTGGAATGAATGCAGCGGTAATTTCTGGGCGATCAATGTCGACTCGATGGTGTTTTCATTAATCCTCGGCCTGGTTCTTTGCACGCTGTTCAGGAGCGTCGCTCAAAATCTGCGACCGCCGGGACGCCCGGGGCAAGATGCAGGCGATCTCGAAATCCTCGTCGATTTTCGTCGATGGCAGCGTCAAGGACTCTTTCCACGGGCGCAACAAGCTCATCGCCCCGCTCGCGCTGACGATGGTGGTCTGGGTGTTTCTGATGAACCTTATGGATCTCATCCCGGTGGATTTGCTGCCGCAGATTGCTCACCTTGCTGGCGTTCCCTACCTCAAGGTCGTGCCGACGACGGACCCGAATATCACCTTTGCGATGTCCCTGTCGATATTCGTTCTGATACTTTTCTATTCGTTAAAGGTTAAAGGCATCGGTGGATTCGCCGCGGAAATGACGCTTCAACCTCTGAATCCGAAGGAACTTGGCGTGCCAAAGTTGTTTTGGCCCTTGGTCATGATTTTCAACCTGGTGCTCGAAACCGTCGCAATGCTGGCCAAGCCGCTTTCATTGTCGCTGCGGTTGTTCGGCAACATGTACGCCGGCGAACTCATGTTTATTCTTATTGCCCTGTTAGGACTGTGGCAGTTGCCGCTGCACTTCGCCTGGGCCGTGTTTCATATTCTGATAATCACTCTGCAAGCCTACATATTTCATGATACTGAGCGTTGTGTATCTGGATCAGGCTCACGAGGCACACTAGATGTTTAGTTTTTTTGATGTCCAAAATGCTTTTTAGGAGCAAGTAATGGAAATTGTAGTTGGTTTAACCGCGATCGCGGTCGCAATATTGATTGGTTTCGGCGCACTAGGTGTCGGTATTGGCATGGGCCCCTGGGCGGCCGCTTCCTCGAAGGGTGCGCGCGGCAGCCGGAACTGGCGCCTTTGTTGCAAACTAAAATGTTCCTGGTCGTGGCCCTTGCTCGATGCGGTCGCAATGATCGGCGTCGGTATCGCCCTGTTTTTTGCGTTCGCGAATCCGTTTGTCGGGCAACTGCAAGCAGCGCTTGCCGGTTAAGCGATGCTGCGGCGAGCTTCAAGCGATTTACGATTGAAATTTTAGGAGAAGCCAGGTGGATCTGAACGCCACATTAATCGGCCAGGCGATTGCCATGATCGTGTTTGTCTGGTTTTGCATGAAATTTGTATGGCCACCGCTGATGGGAATGATCGAGGAGCGCCAGACGACCATCGCCGATGGTCTCGCCGCGGCCGAGAAAGGATCCCGTTCGCTGGAAGTGGCCGAAGTTGAAAAAGCCAAGTTACTCGATGAAGCGCGAGGGCAAGCCCGCGAAATCATCGATCAGGCGAATACCCGGGGCGGTAATATCGTCGATGAGGCTCGCGCATCGGCTGATCAGGAGCGAGGCCGTATCCTGAGTCTTGCCCAGTCCGAAGTCGAGCAGGAAGTGAATCGCGCCCGCGAGGAGTTACGTGAACAGGTTGGCACGCTTGCGATTGCCGGTGCCGAACAGATTATCGCGCGTGAGATCAATTCGGCGACGCATCAGGACCTGTTGGACAAGCTGGCCGCGGAGATATAGCCGGCGATGGCAGAGAACAGAGGCATTGCGCGTCCCTACGCTGATGCGGCATTTGAATTGGCGCGAGAGGCCAACGTGCTCGGACCGTGGTCGGATTGGCTGCATATTGCGGCAACGGCCGTTGGCGATAGCGCGGTGATCAAACTCATTGAGACGCCGAACACCGACAAGGGCGCGTTGGTTGAACTGATTGCCGGCATTTGTCGGGATGCCG
>PVMK01120942.1_pt1 | contig 29617 bp, 34 predicted proteins | sample 1853481 | NCBI WGS metagenome assembly PVMK01 (sample SAMN08533507, study PRJNA380276) | Marine sediment metagenome, whole genome shotgun sequencing project.
TTATTATGACTGACCGCCATCATTGGAATACCGTTGACATTATTAAAGCCTACTATGGTCAATCTTTCATTGAACATACCTTCAAAAATCTGAAGAACCCATATCATCTTGCACTGAAACCACAATTTCATTGGACAGATCAGAAAATAATTGTTCATTATTTCGGCTGTGTGCTTGGCTATCAATTATCTGCAATCGTGTGGCGACAGGCTAAATTAGAAGCGCGATTTACAGGAGCCTTGGACACACTCTTAGATATGTTAAACAACATACGTCTTGGCACTATACTCGAAGAATCAAAAACAAGGGGAAGAGTTAAGGCCATCTATAAGTTGGAAGAAATGTCTGATGAGGGAAATGTAATTATGGAAGCGTTAGCAATTAAAGATTTCCACAATAACCGTCCAAAATTCAAAGGTGTTGGTGTATACACTTCAGATCATGCTAACCACTGAAAAATAAAGAGATTATGGGGAATTATACCATAAATCGTGATAAAGTCACGCTAGCTGGTCTCTAACAATAGTATTGCGCGTCAACCGGTCGAATTCCATGTTTCACCCAATGTGTGAAAGAGGCCAATCCAAGCAATGGAGTATAAAGTTACAGAAATCAGCATTTTATAACCTTTGAACCTTGAACCCTGAACCTGGAACCGATCACTTTAGGTAACATGTTAAAAAATAGCGACATAAATCATCTGAAAGGTTTTTTTCTGGGCTGTTTTGCTGGAACGCTTTGGTCATTTGGCGCTCTGATTATTCGTTACATGGAAGAGGCCCGAAATTACCAGTGGCAATATTTGTTTTACCGGGGTCTGACGATCGCGGTAGTTTTATTAATTTATCTCATGGTCAAAGAAGGCAAAACCTTTATAACAAATTTTAGACATAACGGAGTTTCCGGGCTGCTTGGCGCCTGCGGGCTTGTGGCCGCATTTATCGGATTTATATGGTCGATTACATTAACAACCGTTGCGAATTCCCTGTTCATGCTGGCTACGGCACCCTTTGTGGCTGCATTTCTCGGCAGTGTGTTTTTAAAAGAGAAAGTGCGGCAGCTCACTTGGGCGGCAATGGTTATTGCGTTGGCAGGGATTCTCACCATGGTCTTCGAGGGCTTGGAGAAAGGCAATCTTTTTGGTAACGTCATGGCATTAATTTCGGCAACAGGCTTCGCCGTTTTTTCAGTAAGCCTCCGATGGCGAAAAGAAACACCACAATTTACGACCATTGCACTTGCCGGCATAATGTGTGTGGTATTCACGATGTTGATACTTTTTTCGCAAAACAGCACGGTTGCGATGCCGCTTCGCAACGTTTACCTGAGCATGCTGCATGGTCTTATTGTCGCTACCGGCTTAATCTTATTTGCGACAGGGGCCAAATTTTTACCGGCAGCCGAGCTGACCCTGCTGTCGATGGTGGAAGTAATCGGGGGTGTTCTATGGGTCTACCTTCCAATCTTTGGAATCCATGAAGTTCCGAGTTTGCTCACAATGATCGGAGGATCTATCGTTTTATTTGCTATTATTCTGGATGGTGTTGGCACGGGAAGGGTGCGGGCAATGATTGGATTAACCTAACCCAGATATCGTTTATTGGGTGATTAGTTGATTTGTTAAGTGATTATAAATATTGATTTATCCCATATTTATAAAATAATTGGACACTGTCAATCAGGCTTCAGGTATCGGGTGTCAGTAGTCAGTAGTAAAAACGTGAGAGCCAGCCTGAAACCTGACACCCGACACCTGAAACCTATTCTCCGAAAAGGCTTCGCTACGCCCGATAATGTCCAAAAAAAAGAGCTGTTTTCATGGTAAATTATGAGATCTGACCCAGATAAACCGGGAAAATGAGCTAAAATTTTCTGAGCAAACTGCGTTGCTGGTAAAAAAATATTTTGCCACAAAATGCACAAAATTCATTTGTAAGGGCCTAATGAATAGGTCTCGTAAGGCATTTCGCAGCCGTTACCAAAGGCGATCTCCATACAGCCGGATTTTGGATGGAAAATCATGCTGGCCAAGGTTTTAGAATAGATGGCATCGGCACGCGGATGGGCGCAAATGGATTCCGGATATCCAGTGTGATCGGATAGCATTTGCCGGGCAAGGGAAATCTCTATCGCGCCATGGTATTTTTCGATCAGGGACCCCATGACTGCATAACGTGAGATTGTCGAAGAGGCGGGATCATCTTTTTTCTGGTCGTTGACAGCCATTTCTTCATTCAGGATATGGTTGGCATGATACAAAAAGTTTTGGCTGTATTCCGGGTAGAATAAAGAAGGAGAACATTCAATATTGCAGATGCCTTGGTCCGGGTGAGCCAGCAGGAAATCATTCGGGAGTGCTTTCGGTACTTTTTTAATATATTCGACAGCCGATTCTAATGTTGTACACAGCAGCGTCTCACGGATCAAAACATTCGTTGGGATTCCGGCGGCGCGCTCACCGTTATCGATGGCCATCCACAGCAGACATAAGCCGGCAGAATTCATTCCCATATAAGCCGGAATCCCGGGGTGAGTATAAATCAGGGTTTCCAGGCCGAATTCGTCGCGATGATGAATGACGCCGTCCAGCTGACCGGCCGCCCAGTGATGAAGACATTCATCGTTGTTCTGCCCGCAAATAAGCTCAGCGCTTTTTGATGCCTCACCCATCACCGCAAAAGCGGTGCAGTGTTCCGGGGTGTGATAGTCAAACCATTTTTCATAAGCGCATGCCAGCAGAAGAAGGTTATCAAAGGATATATCGGAGCCCGCAGCCATCCCTTTCATTTCTTCCAGGGTATTCGGGGCATATTCCTGAATAAACGGCAGCAATCCTCTGGCATGGGGCAACCAGTCATGCAGTGTCATACCGTCTTTAGATAAAGCCGTATTTTCAGTTGTTTTCAATATCGTTATGATGCTGTCGCGCCAGGTCTTGCCGATCGATTCACCCCGCGCATAGGGGCTGCCGGTAGCGATTATTCTTCGATGATGCATTGAGGTTCCTTCCTTGAGCATGAAAGCTTTTTAGACATGTAAATCGGGTAATGCCCGATATAATATTATCCTCAAACAATTGTAAAATCAAAGGATCAATCTACCAAATATTCGATTGAATTTATATTAAATCTGTATTTTATTGAAATCGTTAAAAAAGGGTTGACATGTGAAAAAATCGAATATAATCCAAACATATTGTGTATTTGTATATACAAATTTTTCATTCCGCACAATATCTTTTATAACCAATTTATTAATAGGAGGGAGACATGAGCAGGCAAAATCATAATGAGTATATTAATTGGCTCCAAGAAAACGTTGTTGCGGGAAAAATCACTCGGCGTGAATTCATCGCCAAAATGGCGTCTTTAGGTGTTGTTGCTGCCCTGCCCATCACGCTCAACCCAAAACCGGCTGAGGCAGCCACGCCTAAAAAAGGGGGGGTTCTAAACCTGGCCATGGGACACGGTTCCACAACGGAGAGCTACGATCCCGCAACGCTGGCAAGCGGCTTTCAGACTGTGATGACGCGAGCGATGAACAATACGCTTACGGAAATAGACCCAAACAATAATCTGGTACCGAGCCTTGCGGAATCCTGGGAATCCACCCCTGATGCGGCTAAATGGATTTTTCAGATAAGAAAAGGCGTTGAATTTCAAAATGGACGGTCTTTGACTGCCGAGGACGTGGTTGCCACCATCAACTATCACCGGGGGGAGAAAACAAAATCGTCGGTCAAACCGATCGTTAAACCGATCAAATCCATAAAGACCGATGGCAAATATACTTTGGTAATCGAATTGAATGAAGGCAATGCCGATTTTCCTTACAATCTCGATCGACCGGGACTCGGCGTCTATCCTGCGGCGAATGACGGTAGCCTCGATTGGAAATCAGGCAATGGAACCGGCGGATATATTCTCAAGAAGTTCGAACCGGGGGTGCGGGCATATTTCGAGCGCAATCCGAACTATTGGAATGAAGGGCGGGCACACGTTGATGCTGCTGAGCTGACATCAATCAAAGACGCTTCTGCGCGAACAACCGCCCTGGTAACAGGCAAAGTCCATGTTATTGATCAGGTGGACCCCAAGATTGCTCATCTGCTTGCCAAAAAGCCTGGTATCCATGTCGAAGAGACTACCGGTCCACTTCACTATACGTTTCCCATGCTTATTGATGTTCCGCCTTTCAACGACAACAACGTACGGCTTGCCATCAAATACGCACTTAACCGGGAAGAGATGCTTAAGCTTATTTTAAAGGGCCATGGTACCGTTGGCAAAGACAATCCGATTGGACCTTCGTATCGTTACTACAACGAGGAACTCGAGCCGATTCCCTACGATCCTGAGAAAGCGAAGTTTCATCTTAAAAAGGCTGGCTTAAGCGAACTCTCGGTCAAACTGAGCGCAGCCGATGCAGCTTTTGCCGGGGCTGTGGATGCCGCCGTTCTTTACAAGGAGCATGCAGCCAAAGCTGGAATCAATATTCAGGTGATCCGTGAGTCCAATGACGGATATTGGTCAAGCATATGGTTAAAGAAACCTTGGAGCGCCTGTTACTGGGGAGGCTATGCTACAGAGGACTTGATGTTTTCCACCGGTTATTCATTGGGTGCAGCCTGGAACGATACCCACTGGGAAGACGCACAATTCAACAAATTGCTGGTGCAGGCCAGGGCTGAGTTGGACGAGGCCAAGCGGCGGGAAATGTACGCAGAAATGCAGCGTATTCTGCGTGATGAAGGTGGTGCCATTGTACCTATGTTCGCCAACGCCATCGATGCAAGAACCGACAAGGTGAACCACGGTAAAGTTTCAGGAATTACACCCTTTGATGGTCGCAGAATTATCGAGCGCTGGTGGCTCGTATAGAGGGCCTTAAATGAAAGAAATTTGTACTGACCTGGCAAAAGAATATGAGGAGTTGGATACCATCGTAGCCGCTCTTGATGAACCCGGCTGGAACGTCATGACACCGGCAGAGGGTTGGACTATAAAAGACCAGATTCGACATCTCGCCTATTATGATGAAAGGGCCAAGCTGGCCGTCGCCGAGCCGGAGGCGTTTGGTCAATATCTGGCTGATATAACTATGGACCCTGAAGGCCACCGTGAGACCCTTGAAAAAGTGGGCAAAGAACTGGCTATTGCCGAATTATTAACCTGGTGGCGGCAGGAACGCCGGGCACTTCTTGATGCTCTGATACCTCTGGACAGCAAGGCCAGGCTAAGGTGGTATGGACCGCCCTTGAGCGCCCTGTCTTTTGCTACTGCCCGAATCATGGAGACCTGGGCTCATGGACAGGACGTTGTGGACGCCTTAGGTATTGAGCGGGTTCCCACCGACCGGCTGCGTCATATCGCCCATCTGGGGGTGGCGACCTTTGGCTGGAGTCATTCCGTCCGTCAGATGAAGGTCCCCGATTCAACGGTCAGGGTTGAAATCACTAGTCCTTCGGGTGAGCTCTGGACATGGGGCCCTGAAAAAGCAAAGGACATTGTCAAGGGTTCGGCTGAAGATTTCTGCCTGGTTGTCGTCCAGAGACGCGCGCTTGCCGATACCCAGCTCGCTATCAAGGGCGCAACCGCCCGCCAATGGATGTCGATTGCCCAGACATATGCCGGTCTGCCTGGAGCCGGTCGAAAACCAGGAATGTTCTCCAAATCAACAAACTAAATATCATGGCTTTCGGGTTTCAATCCGGGGTAAACCGACGGATAATCTGAATCAGACAGAATCCGAAAAAATTCAAAACTCAAATATAATCTGACGTCTCGGAAATTCTACAACTTAATGAAAATATAAAGTATTTTTTGAAGTCAGCATAATGGCATAATGGATAAGAGGTGTCAGATCTAATGCTGTTAATCACTAATCAAGACGCGACCCCGAAATTCTATCAGCACGTCCAGATCTTTCGATCTCCCCGAGTGAAGCGGTCGAAACCACGGGCGTGAGCTCGTTTTCCTGAAAAAAAAAGAGAAGTGCATCTCGCAACGGGGTGTCTATTCGGTCGACAACGTTATGATCAAGATACACATAGCCGACTGTCATTACGTTTTCCCTTCTCTCTTCGTGCCCAACGTATTCTTCAGCGGGAGCAGCTTTTTGCGATCCGCTGGAATAAATTGTTGGCCCGCCTGCGTCGCAATCGTTTGGATAGACAATCCAACGTATCAATTGGAAGACATCGCGTCGTTCAAAGCACCGAGCAGTGGCAGATAATGAACATTGTTTGACTTGATTTCAATGTTCACTTTCCCTTTAATGGTATTCTTGGTTATTATCAATCCGTCTTCCGTCCACTCACAGGCTCTGTCTTGAATGTGATGTTTAGTCGCCTCAACAAAAAGGAAGACGATGTCGACAAAATCCAAGACAGAATCGTGCTCCGGACATGTGTAGGCATGCTCCATCTCGTTTCGATATTTGTTTACTTTCCTAAGAACACGCGGAGCAATGACTTTGAGGTCGTTAAGCAACTCTAATTTCTTAGGAATATTCAATTTTTTTGCAATTGACTCCAGGCCCAGTGCAAGCATTAGGGGATCGATCTGACATTCCAAGGCTCTTTTGGCGTTCGAAAGAGCGTTCACAATACTGCGTTTATCAGAGCCTTCAGCGTCCTCCTGGGCGAACTGAACGTAATCTGAGGGTCTAATATCCCATGGTAGCTTTACGGTATCCCATGATTCGCCATATACATCAGCTCCATTGTCGATAGCGTGGATGATCTCTGTTGGGCCTAAGGATGCTTCTATTTTAGTGTTCATCATCTCCTATGTTTCGTCTTGATCTGCCAGATATGCTGGGTTCTTGGCACAACAGTAAGGCTGGCGTCTGCGGCGAGAGGGAGCGGGTCCGACAGAACGCCGTTGTTGGCTTCTACCCAGATAGGTATTCAAATACCGCTGCAGTAGCTTCATTTTTAATATACCTAGAGCGCACTTTGCCGACATAATAAGCTCTTTGAATAGTTGGTTCCGAAGCATCCAAAACATCTCGTATTTTTAATAAAGACAGCCCTTTGAGCGCTTCTATAAGCCAATTCGGTAAGTCTAAAAAATCAACGGACTTATCTAACTGTTGTTGTAATGCTTCGTTAATTGTCGCGTCATTGAATTCTATCAAATCAGCACTTAATGTGGAATATGCCGTGTGATTAGCGCCATACTCTGTCATTCTTTTAACAGTAATGTTCCTAATAATTGGTGCCCCTGTTGCCGCAGGTGTATTTTCTAACGAAAGCAAACAACCAAAATTGACACTGTATCTTGAACCCACACCGCTGCGTGTGGCCTTCATAGCCTCAGAATGAAGGGAAATAATACCTGTGTAACACAATAAGTTCAAAGCCTTCTTAACGCTTTCGGGGCTATCTCTATGAATCCAAAAGAAGCAGGAGGTTTTTTTGTCCATCTTTAAGTAACTGTCATTTTTTCTTTTTGTATCCGGCAGCACAAATTCTTCAATAAAATCGCGGCCCCAATCAATAAAACCACGAAAGCCTGAATATTTATCCGCAAGTAAGGAATGCTCTTCCCATATATCATTATTGTAAAACTCTTTAATAACCGAGTTAACTTCACGTGACGAAATTGAAGGTGCTTTAACTATAGTCTTTAATAATATTCTTGGATTACCATTTGCGGCGTAAGCAAGTATTGAAAAATTTCCCATATTTTTTGCGATGTTGCTCATCAATCTACTATCAGCCTGTTTTTCCACCATATTTCGCATATTTTCGACATAGCCTGATGCGGTGGGTTCTCGCTCCAAATTTATAAAAATCGCATCATGGATGGGCTGGAAATAATCCCCAAAGGAAGTTACGCCAGGGTATACCGCTGCATTACAATTTATATAAGGACTGTTTATGTCTCTATAAAGGCTAAAAAACTGACGCTGCTGACCAGGTCTCAGTATATGTGCTGCCTCATCGATAAAAAAATTTATCGTTTCGATGCCAGATTCTTCAGAAATATCCTCTATTGAGTCTTTGAAATCGTCTACACTGGGGAGTTGAGACGCATTAGCATCAGATGCACTAACTTTCCACGAACTTTCAAACTCATTTATCAATCTATTTAAATATTCCTCCTCTTCAACTCCAGTATCGCCAAACAAAGATGATTTTGGCAGAGCTATACCTGTTTTTTTTAAACTCCTAACGACAGATGAACATAACTTGGCCAACATCCATTGATAGAACTGACTTTCATCAGTTAGTTGTAAAACTGCCCCTTGAGTAAAAGAGACATATACTGGAAGAACCTTTTTGACTTCAAATTCGATTTTTAACTCTGCTTCGGATACACGTAAAAGGAATGATTTTCCTACACCTCTGCTGCCTACCAGTATAACAGGTGTATCGCTTTTTAAGCGGTCAATGATTGTGCGATCTTCTTTAGTTTCAACAAAATATTCTAATATTTTAGTTGGCTTTATATTCTCTGTGCGAATCTTAAAATTTGTCATATGCAATGCCCTATGAGATAAATAAAAGATTGAATTCTTCTATCCCGCCAAGCTCCTCTCTTGCAATATCTTCAAGCTTTAGTATTTCCTTTTTTTCAAAATCTTTTGAAAATCGCATGAAAAGGAGAAATGTTGAAATAAATTTGCTTGTTTCTATAAATTCAAGCCACTTTTTTAAAAGCTCCGGCTTAAATTCTATTCTCGAAGGAATGGCCACAATGTTTACAAAATTTCCATGAATGAATTCAGAAGATTCACGATACAACGCGGAAACAAGTTTTATCATATGGGCGCCTTCAGAATCTACTTCCGGGAAAAAAGCCCTGATAAATGTTTTGGCAAAGATGCCATTTTCGTTATCCATCAACGAACCCCACGCAATGTCTCGAAGGCCAATTTTCCATTGCCTGAGATAAAGCTCATTTGCCGAGAGGTATATGAAACGACATAGTTGCTCTAAAAAATATCTATGCGACATAAAAGCATATCTATATTGACCGCTAACCACAGCCTGATCGTGTCCAGATAAATCCGAATCGTTGGGATTCCCGCAAAGCGGGATGAAATTCGATATTGTTACCCAGTGGATGATCGCATATGCCGGACGGCATATACCCCTCTGTAGAGCTTGCTCTGACGTTGGGGAGGATGGTGCAACCGGTTAATTATTCTTTGCAAGGCTTGCCTTGGCACTGAGAATTAAGTCGTTTCGCACTGCGAAAGTTCCACTTGGCTAAAGCGTAGCCGGCAGGCCAATAGGGACGTCCGTGGGCAAACTTTGAGAGAAGAGTCCGAAGCCGGGCGAAGCAAGAATGCAGGCTGTGTGATTGAGCCCCGAAAAATGTATAGTTGTGGTCACCAGGATAATCTCATACTCGAATAGAGTGTGGCGGGAAAGCCAACGGTCTTCACGCGCCGGAAGGCAGCAGTCCTGAATGCGATATGGCGAGTTTTCGGGACACCACCGGGGTCTAAGAGCAGAGCATGTATTCAAAGGGGTAGCGCGGGAACTGGAGAGAGCCAACTGTCTCCTTATACAGCCTAATCGTATAAGGTATCGGGGGCGGATAGCGAAGAGCGAACAAACCCGGGATGGGCTTTTGGCAGTCTTAGTGGATCATAGTACCGATGTCGGGACACTGGTCGTGGCGGTAAGGTGGGGAAGTGAGACCCAAGCGACCCACCGTAGGGAAGGAGAAGCCGGGTATAACGATCTCTGGAATGAACGACGGGTGGGACTCAGAGCCCACGAACCGTGTCACCGTACCTTCAGAGAGTGTGTGCAGAGGGGTTCGGTTTGAGAACCCTTTTTGCGGGGTAGCATAGTTATGCGCCAGAAGGAGTGTCGTCTTTCTGGATGTACATGCGCTGATCGGTCACACCGAGTGCGTTTGTATACTGAGGAACCGTATGAGTGGAATTCTTCAAGTACGGATCTGTGGGGAGGGCGCTGAGTAATCAGCGCCTTTACCCGGAAATCCGAGCTCATACTCTTTAACTGCGCTAATAAGTATCGTTGTGTCAACTTTCTCGTGCAACAACTCAACCCATAGATTCAAATCATCAATAAATTGTAACAGTTCAGATAGTTTTGTTCCATGTTCAGACCTAAATGACGTCTCTATAACTTGTACGAACTGCTCATTCAATTTTAGAAAATGATTTTTCCCTGATTTTTTCATGAAAAAGTTTTTCTTTGTTCATTAAGTTGAAAGCCAACCAGATAGTAGATAGTTTCTGTATAACTCTTAAAAATTAAAAGCTTGGCAAATAATTTTGAGATATTTTATACCTCCTAAACTGCATAACTCCAAATATGAATGTTATACAGAGATGGATATTATCCCATAAAACCCATCCCCCTTGAAATCAAGGTTCTTTATAACGCGGTGCTGATTAAAAAAGGCGTGCCCCTGCCGGCCCTTTTTCAATACAGAAACTGGCTGCGGTATTATCTGATTTTTTGTCTTAAATATCATCGCGAACCGGCAAATAAGAGAAGTTTTGCGCCGTTTGTTCAAAAACTGAAGGAAAAGAACCAGACCGAGCAACAGCGGAAACAGGCATTTGATGTTGTTTCCATTTTTTATCGAATTGAGAAAAAGAAGACTGATCAGAATACCGTACCGGTATTAAATAATAAAAATGAGAATATCTCAACAAAAAAAAAGCCATTAGCGAACCCCTCACGGCAAGTCGCGGGGTATCATTTACTAAGGGAGGCATATATAATTAGGCATTCTGATGCTGATTTAAAAAAAATATTCACCACAGTGGCACAGAGGACACAGAGAAGTTGTATCTTTGCCGGACCGGAGGCCAACAGAAAAAATAATTATAAGGCCGGTCATCCCACCTCGGCGGGGGAGACGACGATCCGACAAAAGTTCTCAACCCTGCGGGCAGTCAGCTTAGCACGTTTCCCTAATTGACGCTTATCGACAGGTGTTTTTCCTTTGCCGTCGTCTCCCGGCAAAGGAAAAGAATAATCTCCCTCTGTGTCCTCTGTGCCTCGAGCGCAGCGGGTGGTGAAATCGGGCAGCCAAAATACGCATTTGCAATTTCGCCAACAATGTCTAAATATTCAATCGCCACTTCCGGTTTATCCGGATTAGGATAGATCTGACAATTATCATTGAAAATTTATTTAGGGACTGGTAAATGTGGTTTTCCATGAAACATCTTTAAAAAGGAGGAGAAAATGGAGAAAATTTTGACTCGCTTCGGCGATGGCTCTCCCGTTGAATTAAGCACAAACGAGGTTAGGCGGGATTTGGAGGAAGGCACCCGGGAAGCCGCAGAGCGCGGCAATATTCCGACGCTTTCCAAAGAGGAATTGCAGCATCTTTTTGATATTTTCAGCTCGCCCCATCGCTTCATCGGGGTGGAGCCGGGAAAGGAAGTCATTCTCTCCTACGATGGTGCGCCGATTAAAATGAAACGCGCGCAGGTCAACGTGGACCGGCTCCAGTGTCTTCAAATCTATGAAAAGCTTATGGGCGCCGATACCCTGGAAATGGGTGCTACCGACTACAGCTTTAAGCCTATTAAGCCGGTGGTCACCTATGAACAACCGCTTTTAGAGCAGATATTGGGAGTTACAACAGCACCGGTGTTTTATGGTGCCATGCCCAATTTGGGCCTCTACAGCCAACCCGACGGTCCTTTCCCCAACCCCTCTGAGTTGCTGCCCGCAAGGCAAAATTGAAGAAGCCCAAAGTGCTTATGAAGCAGCGGTTGAGGCTGCCGTCAAGGATATCGTCTATGTATCCGAAGCCATGTATGCGTCCGGCGCCGATGCCATCATCCTGGATACCGTCGGTGCCGCCGGGGATGCTGATTATTTGGCCGGCCTGAAAGCGGCGGAAATACTCAAAGAAAAATATCCCGAAATTTGTATCGAACTGGGCATGGCCGGCGAATTCGTATTGGGGATGCATGGCGATCTGTTCTACGACGGTGACCGCCTGGCGGGGATGTATCCCCACGAGCAGGTTAAAATGGCTGAAAAAGCCGGGGTAACCATCTTTGGGCCGGTGTGCAACACCAACACGAACGAATCGACCCCCTGGAACCTTTCCCGGGCGATCACGTTCATGAAAGCCTGCTGCGAGGCAGCCGATATTCCGGTGCATGTGAACATGGGCATGGGTGTCGGGGGCATGACCGTACACGATCATCCGCCGCTGGATGTTGCCTCGCGGGCATCCAAAGCCATGGTTGAAATATGTCGTCTGGACGGGTTGTAGGTGGGCGTCGGTGATCCTTTTGGCATGGCCATCACCCACGCGATTGCCTCGGGAATGGGCGGAATGCGGACTGCCGGAGATCTGGTGGCCCGCATGCAAATTGCCCGGGGAATGAAGATTGGTGAAGCCAAAAGATATGTAGCCGACAAGCTCAGCGTGGCGGTGGCGGATCTGACGGATCCGATCATCATGAAAGAAGTGCGCGAGGATTTGAACCTGGGGCTGCTTCATCCCCATGCCGGGTCCCCGAAGTGCATGGAGGCCAAATTCAACATTGCCAAATTGCTTGATATTGACATCAACTGCGTCCAGCGCTTTAAAGCAAAGGCATCGATCTAGGGTAATGTATCAAAAGTTCTTTGCACAATTTTGGCAACTTAACATTTCCATAAATCAGAGGAACCGCATATAAAAATCCGAATATCGAAATACGAAATACGAAACAAATTCGAAATACGAATGCTCAAATGTCCAAAACGTCAAGGTAGTGTTTATGTTACCAAAGACCCATTTTCAATATTAACTAAATGCATTTCTTAGTGTTTTTGAGTTTAAAATTTTTGGTCATTCGAATTTGTTTCGCCCAATTTTATACGATGGGCGAGATTCGAATTTCGTGCTTCCCCGTCTCTGGCTAATAAATTAAGTATATTATTTAGTGTGATATTTCATCTTGCCATTTCTGTTTGCATAATTTGTGAGACGGGGTACTAGGGTGATGAAAATTACGCATAACGCGGCTCTTAGTTTTCATCCCATTTTTATTCCGTTAAATCAGCTTTTAGGGGCAATTTTAGATTTCGGATTGCGGATGTGTTGTATCGCGTTGCTCTATCATAATTATGGTAATATAATTTATAAATATAGGTACTTAGGCGCCGGCACTCAATGTCGATTGCAGTTTTTCCACGGTCCGTGGTTTTTGTTTAATCAAATGACATCCACATCGATAATGAAAACAGACCCAATTAGATTAAACTCCACACTCGCCAAAGCAAAAGAAGGCAGCGTACTCTCGAAAAGCGATATTACGTTTCTTCTTAACCTGGAAGATAATGAACAAATCGACCTGCTTTTTCAGGCAGCCTGCGATGTGCGCTCCAAACATTTCGGTGACACCATTTTTTTGTATGGCTTTATTTATACCAGCACTTACTGCCGCAACGATTGCCACTTCTGCTTTTTCCGCAGCTCCAACCCGCAAAGCCGGCGGTATCGCAAAGCGACGCCGGAAATTGTTGCGGCCGCCCGCAGATTGGCCGACTCCGGCGTTCACCTCATCGACCTGACCATGGGAGAAGACCCGGCCCTTTTCGACAGTGACGGGGCTGGTTTTGATCGACTGATTGACCTGATCGAATCGATTCGCAAGGCGACCGGGTTGCCCATCATGGTTTCACCGGGTGTGATTCCGGAAAATATTTTAAGCAGACTCGCAGAGGCCGGGGCCTCCTGGTATGCCTGCTATCAGGAAACCCATCAGCGTAAGTTGTTTAATCAGCTCAGGCCCGGTCAAGACTATGATCTCAGGCTGAAAAGCAAGCTCAAAGCCCACGGCATCGGGCTGTTAATTGAAGAAGGATTGCTTTGCGGAGCAGGGGAAACAAAGGGTGATATCGCCGAATCCATTGCAGTGATGCAGCGACTGGATGCAGACCAGGTACGCGTGATGAATTTTGTTCCTCAACCCGGAACCCCCATGGAGAACCGAACGCCGTCGGATCCCCAAAAAGAAATGTTGATCAGCGCCGTGATGCGGCTGCTTTTTCCGGATAGATTAATTCCGGCTTCCTTGGACGTAGATGGTCTGGCCGGGCTAAAACAACGATTGGAAGCCGGCGCCAACGTCGTCACTTCAATAGTACCGTCGGGTGAAGGCCTGGCCGGTGTGGCTCAGCATACGCTGGATATAGAAGAGGGAAGGCGGACAATTACGTCTGTATTAAAAGTGTTGGAGACATGCGGGCTGAGGACTGCCACAGTCGAAGAATATCTTGCCTGGATCAGATCACGCCAGGAGGCGGTAAAAAAGCTCTTAATGAACCTCCCCGCGGCAAGCCGCGGGGTATCTTTAAAGGTAAAATTCATTTTATCGCAGCCCCGCTGAGCGGGATTTCCGCTTCGCTACAACAAGCTGCGGTGAATTAAATCCTGTAGATTTCCCATCGCTCTTAAAGTGATTAGAGTAATCCGTGTAATCTGCGAAATCTGTGGATTAAAATAAAAAGCATTGAGGACCGCTAATGAAGATCGACAAACACCTGTCTAACCGTACCCATGAGGTCGAGTGGTCGGGCATCCGCATCATGTTCGCCCTGGCCGACCAGATTCCCGATGTGGTGAATCTTGGTATCGGCCAACCCGATTTTGATACGCCCGAATTTATCCGGGATGCCGCCAAACAAGCCCTGGACGACGGCTATACCCGCTATCCGCCGGCAAAAGGTTTTGAAGATGTGAGGCGGGCGATTGCCCGAAAACTCAAACGGGAAAACAACATTATTGCCGACCCCGATACCGACATATATGTGGCCGTCGGTGCCATGCAGGTGATCTTTAACATCTGTCTGCATCTTCTGAACAAGGGCGATGAAGTGATTGTGATCGATCCCGGATACGATTACTACTCCCAGATTCACCTTTTCGGTGGGGTCCCCGTACCGGTGGTAGCCCTTGAATCAAACCGGTTCAAGGTCGATCCGGACGATATCAAGGCCGCCATCACAGATAAAACCAAGTTGATAATCATCAACACCCCCTCCAATCCCACGGGAGCCATCCTGGATGAAACGATCCTGCGGGCCATTGCCCAATTGGCGATGGAACACGACCTCATTGTTCTCTCGGATGAACCGTACGAGCACATTCTTTTCGATGGACATCAGCACATCAGCATCGGTTCATTTGACGGGATGGCCGAGCGGACCATATCGGCCTTTACCCTTTCCAAGTCTTACGCCATGACGGGATGGCGCGTCGGGTATACCGTTGCCCCGGCGGCAATTATCGATGAAATGGAAAAACTGATGGAGCATATGGTCTCCGGCGTAACGGCAGTGGCGCAGCGGGCTGCACTGGCCGCCATCGAGGCGCCCCCGGACTGTATTCGGGAAATGGTGAAGACATACGATAAAAGGCGACTTATCGTCTATGAGGGCTTAAATGCCATCGAAGGGATCCAATGCCTTAAACCGCAATCGACCTTTTACGCTTTCCCGAATATTTCATCCTTTGGGCTCTCGTCGTGGGATTTGGCCAAATACCTCGTCAAGGAACATCGGGTGGCCCTGGTGCCGGGAAGCATTTTCGGCAAAGCGGGAGAAGGATATGTCCGGCTTTCTTTTGCCGCCAGCGCCGAGCAGCTAAAGGAGGGTATCGCCCGCATCCGGCGCGGCGTGGAAGCATTGAAAACATAATTTTCGTCTCAAAATTTCTACAACCTACTGAGCATATAGGAGTTTTTTGGGCCTCTGAATTTTCCCGGAAATGGAATAATGGAATGGGGGCCTCCGGCTCGTAGGGTAGCGCCTACGCCTCGGAGGGAACGATGGAATATTGGTTTTTTAGTCTAGCGTAGAGCCCTGGCCATCGGGGCCGGGATATTTACCCAATTTAATAAAAAAGGAGTTGAAAATGAAAAATTCAAAATCAGATTTCCCTATTTTAATCTCTATTAGTGTGGTCATTTTTGTTTTTCTGTTCGGTTTCCAAACGGTGAGTGCACAGACTAAAGTCACTTACAAATCTGCAAAAACCTCATCCTCATATTTTCAAATGGCGGTTCAAATAGCGGAAGCCATGAAAAAAGGTTCTAATGGTAAGATTATCGTAACGGTAGAGGAAAGCCAGGGGTCCGTACAAAATGTTAAGGAAGTGGGCAAAAGGAAGGGGAACTATGTATTTACGACGCCACCCTCACTCATAAGACTGGCCATGAGTGGGAAAAAAATGTTTAAAGATAAAAATCCAAACTATCAAAATATTCGCTCTTTATTTATTATTCCATCATTAACGATGCATTTTGTGGTACGTGAGCAATCTGCATTAAGAATTTCGCCGATCTGAAAGGCAAAACATTATTGATTGGAAAAGGTAGTTTTGGCGCCAGAGAAGCTGTAAAATATATTGAAATGTTTGGACTTGCCGGCCAGGTAAAATTGATTGATACTGAACTTAATAATGCAGTTCCTGCACTGAAAAATGGTCAAATTGACGGATTTGCCACTGCTGGATCTTATCCGGCGCCAATGTGATTGAAGCTTCGGCAAGCGTAAAAATTAGGCTTTTAAGCTTTTCAGACCAACAGATTAAGCAAAGCAAAAGAACAAAATTGGTTATTCCTGCAAATACCTATTCCGGCATAGCGAATGATACCAATACGATGTCCCTTTCTGTCGGCGCGTATACCACCACTTCCATGGATCACCAGACAGCCTATCAACTGACTAAAACATTTTGGGAGCAAAAGGCGGGGTTGAGTAAAGCTAATTTATGGTGGCGTGCAGTTCGACTGGAAAACCTCAACACACTAGAAACAAAGCTCCACCCGGGAGCACTCGAATACTATGAGGAAATGGGAGTAAACGTTCCAGATAATATGAAATAGGGATAAGCAGATGATTTCTATTGCTGCATCCATACTTGCCATAACAAGTGTAGTTTTTCATATCTATTTGATATTTACCGGGTTACTTCCAAATTTGATTACGCGACCCATTCATTTGGCATTGGCGCTTCCCTGGGTTTTTATATTCGGGAATAAGGATACGGGGCTCAGGAAATGGGTTGGATACGGATTATGCTGTATTGGATTATTGGGCTGTTTTTATATTACATTCAATCGGGACCAATTGAGCGAACAGTATGGGTCCCTTGAAGGTACCGGTCAGCTGGTGATCGCAATAGGACTCATTTTGGTAATATTAGAAATGGCCCGGAGGGCTATCAAACTGGCCTTGCCTACGGTGGCTGTCATTGCGTTAACTTATGGTTTTTTGGGTCAATATATACCCGGTGAGTTTGGTCATTCCGGCATTCCAATTGATAGCTTTTTAGGAACACTTGTTATAGCGGAGGGAGGAATTTGGGGTCAACTTACTGGAGTTTCTGTCAATGTGGTTGCAGTTTTCGTCATATTAGGAGCTTTTGTCGGGGTCGGAGAAGGCGGTGAGGCTTTCATGGCTTTGGCAACGAAAGTTGCGGGCCGATATCGAGCAGGAGCAGCCAAAGTCTCTGTTATCTCTTCTGCCTTTTTTGGATCCATTTCAGGTTCAGCCTCGGCTAATGTTGCTTCGACCGGCGCAATCACCATACCTGCCATGAAGCGTTTAGGTTATCCACCACAATTTGCAGCAGCAGTTGAGGCTGTTGCGTCCAGTGGCGGCCAAATCATGCCGCCTTTAATGGGTGCAGGGGCTTTCATCATGGCAGAGCTTCTCAGGGTAAAGTATTCAAATATCATGGCTATTGCTATTTTACCCGCTTTTCTATTTTTCTTTGCTGCCTGGACAGGGGTCGACATTTTTGCGAAAAAGTACAATTTAACGGCAATGAGAAAAGAGGATATTCCCAAAACCAGACGAGTTCTCCGTCTGGCCCCATTTTTTTGTCTACCTTTTAGTACCTTACTCGGTATTCTTTTTTTTACAGATTATACTCCTCAATATGCATCCGGGGTCGCAATTTTTGTATCGGCAGCATTGCTTTTTACAAATATTAAGTATGAATTCCTCTATCTCAAAGTTTTCCCTCGATTATTAAAAGCCTGTATGACTGCAGCCCGTCAGATTGCAATCATCGCTTCAATTATTATATGTGCCGGCTTAATCATAGGTGTGTTAAATATGACAGGCCTTGGCGTCAAAATAACATCAATCATTTTAAGCTTTTCAAGCGGAAATTTATGGATCGCCCTGATTTTAACGGCTCTGGCTTGTCTTATTCTAGGAATGGAAGTTCCAACGACTGCTGCTTATGTAATTTGTATTGCAGTTGCGGGACCTGCTCTTCAGGAGCTTGGATTGCCTAATATTTATGCGCATCTATTTGTTTTTTGGTTTGCTCTTCTATCTACAATTACGCCGCCGGTTTGCGGCACTGTTTTTATTGCGGCGGGGATGGCAGAGACACCGTGGATTCCGGTAGCCGGTCACGCTATGAAACTCGGATTCGGACTTTATCTGATTCCTTTGGCATTTGTAGCCAATCCCGGGCTATTACAAACCATTACTCATCCTTTGATAGCTACATGGGCGTTTCTTAAAATAGGTCTCGGTCTCTGGTTGTTAAGTCAAGGCATCATCGGTGGCAAATTTCCAAAATGGATGCAAGCTCCTTTCGTACTCATAGGACTATTTATAATATTTGCTCATGGAATCGGTAGCTGGTGATCAATAACGTCTCGGAAATTCTATAAAATGTTGAAATCATGTATCTTTTAACGACATTGGTTTTGTGCCGCCTACATGGAATGATGGAATGTTGGAATCATGGAATGATGGTCAAAAACGCATAACTTCAGTGTTTGGATCAAGGTTATTGGGATCAATTTTTACTTTTTTGCCATGAATGTTTATATAAGTACCGGGGATAACCACCCCTTCGTGGCAATCATGGCATTGCCAGACAAATGGTTGTCCCTTTTTGATGTCGAAAAACTCTTCAAAGCGCAAGATACGGTATCGTGGGATACGCCATGTTTTATTACAAAAGCTGCATTGGCAACCGATTTGTTTAAAAGGGTTGAACATGATGCCTATCCTGGTCGTAATAAAGCAGCGGCAATAGAAGCGTCTTTGCCGGTTTTTTCAAACAGATGTTGAAGCTGGTTCCAATTACCAAGGAAAATTGGCGAATATATTACACGCCGAAACATAAAGTGAAACGGCGTCTTGCCCTCCGGGGCGTAAGCCCTACGGGCTGGAGGCCAGACGCGAAGTTTTTTAAAGCCTCTATTGATATTTTTGCGATCCATGGTGTTATTTATCCAATGAATCGCCGAATTTTTCAAGGTGATGGAGTGTAGTGTACCCATTATTCCAGTATTCCAACATTCCATCATTCCAATTGTGAGCGAAGCGAACTAAGTTCGTCAGAATTGATATCAAACTAAAATTGAAAAACTTATCAGAGGAGGTAATTCATGGTTGGCGGATACGCAGGTAAGATTGCATTTATTGATTTTTTTAATGCCGTGACCGGGTGGAATCTTGAAGTTTCCGAAGTTTTGACCACCGGCGAGCGTATCCAGACTCTGCGGCAGTGTTTCAATGTCCGGGAAGGTATTCGACCCTCCGATGTCAAATTGCCGGAGCGCATGGCCGGCTGCCCACCCCATCAAGAAGGCCCTGTTGCTGGCATCACCCTGGATATCAACCTGGTCCCGTGAATAACGCCAGGCCATGGGATGGGACCCGCACAGCGGCAAAGCGGAAGAGACCACACTGGAAAAGCTAGGTTTGACCCAGCTGATTCATGCGTATGGGTAAAGATCCGGGTCCAGAGGGCCCGGCTTTGATTTCACCTCAGAGGAGTGGAGTTTACCTTAGACTCCGAATGGAAAGAAGGAATAGTGCTATTTCAACATTGATGGTTTCGTAAAAAGTCCGAAATTTCCAACTTCACACTTAATAATTTCAATAGCTTATGAGATTTAAGTTTCAGTGTTTTGACTTTTTGCGAGATTGTCAATATTGATATTTAATATTTAAGATGGGTGACCCCGGGTTTCTTCATTTTAAAAATCCAGCTATCTGAGTTACTATGCGAAAATGTAGAAAGGAAATTAAAATGGAAGTTAAAGAAGCTGTCGCCCGCCGCCTCAGCATTCGCCGATATGCTGAATCATTGATCCCTTCTGAACACATGGAGACACTTTTCAGGGCTTTGCAACTTGCCCCTTCGGCCAACAATGGGCAGAACTGGGAGTTTATCTTTGTCGGCGACGCGGAGATAAAGCGTCGCCTTGTCGGTGCATGCTCCAGTCAGAGTTTTGTGGGCAACTGCACCTATTTCATTGCCGGTGTTGCCGATCCCGGTCAAAAATGGCACATGGTGGACATTTCCATCGCGCTCACCAATTTTACGCTGCAGGCTGCCGATTTGGGCTATGGGACGTGCTGGATAGGCGCTTTCGACGAAAATAGGGTTAAAGTCATATTGGGAGTACCGGATGAAAGGAAGGTTGTGATCTGCATGACCTTCGGCACACCGGAAGGGAGGCACGTTGCCAAAGGACGGAAGGCCTTCGAGAAGTTTCTATTCCTGAATCAATACGGTAGCCGCTGGAGTTATAATGAATAATGCGTTCGCGCACCTCATCAAATTTAACCCATTATTATCTGTGTGCGTCTGTGGCCAATCCTTTTCTATAAATATTTTTGATCCGATGAATAGGAAATTGATCAAATCACTTATTTTTTCGGATAAAGCCTTCAAGAGAATAAAAAGGAAGGTTTGAGAAGAACCAAATACGATTTGTGCCAGATCCGGATATTCAGCGACTGAACCTTTAAACAGGGCAGTGAAATTTTATACTTCTTTTACCAGATCAATTCAACGGCATAGTCCGGCAGACGACTATCCCGACTCAATAATTTCATATCTTCTACGATGGCCTGCGCTATTAACATACGGTCAAAGGGATCCCGGTGATGAAACGGCAGTTCCGTCACTTCAGCACAGTGTGTCGTTTCAATTGGGAGCCACTGAATCGTGTTGATCTCCATTTCTTTTTGAATCGTCTGGAACCATCCATCCTTCAGGGATAGCTTTCCGAGACTCTTTTTGATGCAGATCTCCCACAAACTGGCAGCGCTGAAAAACAAGCTGTTTTCCGTGTTCAAAAAAGTTTGCCGGGCATTTTCGCTGAGCCGGTCTTCGTCAGTGATCAGCCAGAGGAATGCATGGGTATCCAGTAGCACCTTCATTCCATGTATTCCCTGAAGTCATCAATAGGCTCGTCAAAATCATCGGCCATCTTAAGAACCAATCCTTTTGCGTTGCCGATTTTTCTTTTGCCTCGGGCTCCCGGCAAAACCTCCAGTCGGACGACCGGTTTGTTACCTTTTGCGATGATAACTTGCTTACCATTGAGCGCCGCCTGGATTAATTTTGACAACTGAGTCTTGGCTTCATGAATATTTACCTGTAGGGTATCCATATCAAATCCGTTCTGTAATGAAACCTTTTAATTAGCTAATTTAGTTAGCTAATTATTGTTTGTCAAGTTAAAAGGCGATTCATCCGCAATTATCCCAAAATTTTGCGACGAGGCACAATCCAGCTTTTAGCGGAACCACCCAACAAGAGGTGATAAATTAATGTCAGAACAAATTTATCGTGTGTACCGTTTTTCCCCTTTGACCATGTTGGTCTTCACTGTGCTTGAATAAAGTTTATCCAAACAAAGCAAATAAACTTTCTTCTTGCAAAGTTTGCGAAGACACAGTAAGCTGCCTCTTATAATTGCGAATCTATCTTTAGAGTCTTAGTCGTGATTTCTTTGCATTTTATGGCAAAACATTTTCGCCACCAAGACACAAAAACGCAAAGATGGATACTAACCAAAGGTTTCACTTTGTGTCTTGGCGCCTTTGTGGCTATTCTTTCCGGTTTGTCCGGGTTAGGGGGCTGGAGATGAAAAAACAATCGCTTGGAAATCCGTTCAGGATCCATGGGCTTGTAGAGGGTGATTATTTCACCGACCGAGATGATGAACTCAAACGCCTGGTACATACACTGACCGAACCGGGAAGTAAATTGCTGGTTTACAGCCCAAGGCGTATGGGGAAAACATCAGCAGTCATGAATGCCGTAGACACGGTGAATAAGAATGGTGGACATGCCTTTTTGGCTGACCTTTCCACCGCTTCAACTGCCGTCGATATGGCCAACCGCATCCTTGCAGCTGCATCCGGAATTATTGGGGAAAAGTGGAAAAATTTTGTCACCGATGTTGTCTCCCGACTGAACGTGACGGTTTCACTGACCCCTGACCCGGCGACCGGCATTCCTTTGCCCAGCATTGATATCAATCTGCGCGGCGATGAGATCGGGAAACAAAGACAAACCCTAAGCGGTGTTCTGGACGCCATTAACGGAACAGCAAAGGAGCGAAAGATTACCGTAGGCATCGCATTAGACGAATTTCAGGAGATTCACAAGTTTGGTGGTGAAACAGCGGAGTGGGATTTGAGGGCTTCCATCCAACAACACGGGAATATCGGATATGTCTTATTCGGGTCCCGAGAGCATCTCATCCAGCGCATGATCGACAGTAAAGGGGCTCTTTATAAACTGTTGGACAAGTTGCCCTTTGGTCCAATCAACCCGCGTCATATGGCCGAATGGATCGATAACCGAATGGCAGCTGCAGGCATCAAAGTCCAGGGTGTGGGAGATTATATTGTTCACCTGGCAGGCGCCCGAACAAGAGATATTGTTCAAGTGGCACGCCGGTGTTATGACCGGACCGCTGTTAGGGGTCAGGTGACGATTGAAGATGTTGAACATGCTTTTGAGGATATTATTGCCGATGAACATGATCTCCTATACGAATGCTGGCTTACGTTCACCGCCCATCAGCAAAATATTCTTCGTGCCGTAGCCGCCGGTGAAAGGGGCTTGACAACCCGAGAAACCCTCGCCCAATTTACATTGGGATCCAGCGGAACAGTCACCAATACGGTCAACAGCCTGATAAAGGCCGGCCATCTCATCCGTCAAGACGCCTACACGCGTACAAAGGTAACAACTCCCACCGGATACGATTTTGACAGTCCTTTCTTTAAAGGCTGGGTAGTTCGGCATACTTTGTCGGATATCGGTCTCCCGTGAGGATTGGTATTTGAAAGGGTGAGAGAAAAGGGAGAAAGGGGGTTCAGCCAGTAAGATACGAAGGCACTAAAAAAGGAATATGAAGAGGGATTTGCACCGGCATCATACCCGATGCGTGCAAAAATAGCATTTGTGCCGAAGCAGGCTGCAGATAGCTCAACCAGAAATACGCCAATCAAACGATCCATATGAAAACTCAGCAATTTTCAGCACCTATACCGGAAATTCCAAAGTTACTATTTAACGGGGCAGGTAAATTCAATTTCCAGGCTATTTTAACAGCCAGGCAAGGTGTCCGGCAAGATCAAAAAGCCTTTCATCCTCCATCCAGCGCCCAATCACCTGTAATCCCATCGGCAGGCCATTTTTTGAGAGCTCGGAAGGCAATGATATCACCGGCAGGCCGGCCTGTGTCCAGGGGAGATTCATGACACAGTCTCCGGTTGATTCGAGTCCTTTTGGTGCCGGAGCTAAACTAGGGTCGGGCCGAAAGCGCCGATTAAAACCGGTAACGGAGGCATCCTCACCCATATCAAGTATATCCTGGCAGCGGCGGCTCAAGCTTAGAAAACGTCCTTAAGGTCGATACGTATATCTCTCGGACTGGGAGCACAAGGAAGAGATGAACGCGGTTTATAAAAGGTTTTTTTCTCAGCATCCACCGGCCAGGATACCCATGGCTGTAAAAGGACTGGATGCCGGACTTGATGTGGAGATCGACTGTATTGCGGCGGCTAATTAAACGTCTCGTAATTTCTACAACCTACTGAGAATATAGGTGTTTTTTGGGGCTTCTGTCGGCTGGGGTCGGGCCACACTAAGTAATTGACATTGCAGATAAAATGGTTTAAAACCGTCTCTAAAACGGCCTTAATCGACCAGTTTTCCCCCTAAAACTGCCCTGTTAAGAGAATCGATCAAAAAATGGCTCGTGCAAAAAAAACAGGAAGGGGGCATTCTGGGAGAATCGTTATCGCCTCAGAAGTTGAGAGTGGGATTTTTTTTTCGTCATTGAAGTTTTAGGTTCATGAACCTTGCTTACCTGTCCCCGTGAAAATCATGAAATGAAATGCGAAGTATATTTCACTGGGACACCTTGCTCGCCCTGTTGATTTTTCCGGTATAAACGCATGGGGGGGTGGGATTCATTCAAATAGGGTGTCTTGAGTTCTGAACCAATTTATATGAAAGAGGGATTTTTCTGATTTTGGCAGATTATCAGTTTGAAGAAATCAAAAACTCAGAAAAGACAATATTGGGCCATTTTTCTTAATATCACCTGAATATAGCGGATATTGAGAAAAAATTCTCGCATATTGGGATATTGAGAAAAAATTCTCATTTTTCCGGGTTCAATATTTTACGGAATGTTATCTAAGTAATAGTAATAATGAAACATTTATTTTTACAATTGGGTTTTTGCTGTTGATATTGCGACTTTTTTCGCACTACTTACTAGTTATATTGCTTTAACAACTTTAAGAGAGGTTAAATGTCCGAGAGTCCATTAAACGCTGCGCTTAGGCATTTTGAGGCTGCCGAAGCAAACTTGGTCAAATCAGAAAAAGTCTTAGCCGAAATTGAAGCGACCATTCCGAATGACATTGCATTCGTGGATAACCCTGAATACGAGATCAACTGCCGCATGTTCGAAGCGCTGCTTGATGCTTTGCCTAAGATCGATGGTTGGAAACCTGATATTTATCTTTTTGAATTAGATCAAATAGCACAAAACCGCATCGATGCAAACGAAATTGGTGAAATCGAGTGTATTGTCTCAGTAGAACGGCAAATAGGCGAACCGTCTAAGTTACTAAGAGAATACCGGTATCGGTTCAATCAGAAACGGCGTGAACTCATTCGTGATGCCTTATTGGAGTTAATCGACACTATAGATTCAAACCTTCGTAATCTCGCGAAAGTGCTTGAAGTTGATCAGCCTCAAAATGAGGTTGTTACAGACGCTGAATTTGAAGAACTGAAACAGAACGTAGCTCAAATTGCAACACTGCTTGGTAGTGCTGTCGCGAAGCCTACGCGCTGGTCCGATCTGCACCGCCACATGCACTTTGGAATGCTTGGCGATCTTCACGATATAATCGGACACGACTGGCCAGCCGTAAAGTCGGGTTTGCGCAAGTCCATGTACGGGGAAAAGGAACCTGTTCCAGTTGAAATTGATGATCTCGGTGCATTGGTAAGTGCAAAGCCTAAAGGGCCAGTAGCAACGAAACTTAAGTGGGAAAACCTTACTGAAGAAGAGTTTGAACGCCTGATTTTTGCTCTTATCTCGGCAGAAAGCGGGTATGAGAATCCAGAGTGGCTAATGAAAACAAATGCACCAGATCGTGGAAGAGATCTATCGGTTAATCGCGTACATACAGACCCTTTGGGCGGCACCGTTCGACAGCGAGTCATTATTCAGTGTAAGCATTGGCTTTCTAAGAGCGTCAACCCTACCGAAATTGCGACCCTGAAGGAGCAAATGAAGCTATGGGAACCACCTCGGGTTGATATCCATGTTATTGCCACTTCTGGACGCTTCACATCAGATGCGGTTGCTGTAATAGAGAAACATAACCAATCAGATAGTGCGCTTCGAATTGAGATGTGGCCTGAAAGCCATCTGGAGCGACTTCTCACAAGTAGGCCTGCAATCATTGCTGAATTCGGGCTTCGATAACAAGCAAAATAACAAAACGCATGCAGCTGACGGGATGGGGGTGCGGGGGAACCCGTAAAATTATTAGGTTGTTTGAACTGCCTTTGCCCGCAGCTGATGCGCAGACGTTAGCCAAGTGACTCAAAATATTCATTTACAGCCTCTCGGTTCTGAATTAGAATGAAGGAAAAGGAAAATCTGCAAGTCAGGAGAAAAACCTATGTTGACAAAAACTATTGATGTCAAAAAGAAGCTGCCAGATTTGAAGGGTCTATTGTCTCTTGTGGCGGAGGGAACGGAAGTGGTCCTCACAGAAGACAATACTCCAATAGCGCGCCTGGTGCCAATTTCAAAGAGAATAGCGGGCCTACATTCTGGAGCAATTTGGATGAGTGAGGATTTCGATGAGCCTCTACCAGATGAGTTTTGGACAGGAAACGCATGAAGTTGCTCCTGGATACTCACACTTTCATTTGGTGGGATAGCGAACCTCAAAGGCTTAGCCAACAAGTTCTGAACATGTGCCAAGATCCTGAGAACGGAATGTGCCAGTGTGGCAAGTCTTTGGGAGATGCAGATCAAGCTCCAATTGGGCAAGCTAAAGCTTAACAAACCCTTAGCAGAATTGGTGTCGGGACAGCAGGAGATCAACAAGATCGATATCCTTGACGTCAAGCTTGAACACGTACTGGCATTGGCAAAACTGCCATCTCATCATAAAGATCCCTTCGATCGATTGCTTATCGCCCAAGCGGATATTGAAGAAGCCATTCTGGTCAGCAAAGATCAAATCTTCACAGAATATGAGGTCAAAGTAGTCTGGTAAAAGACAACGATGAAGCATAAATAAATCGGAGAGGGGGTTTTCACAAGGTCATTGAAAAATTTTTCATTTTGATAGCTCAACCTGGCGCAAAATCGCTCCAAGAATCAATTCATTCCCCTCACTTGCTCAAAGAATATTCGCATTTGGACACAGCTGTGTCTTGCCCATCATTATTTGGGCCGTATTGCACCGAATCTGATTAAGCTTGCTCGATGCTCATATTAACCGAAGTTGAAATGGAGCTGAAAGACGTTTCCGGACCCATAAAGGATCTAACCATGGACCGCTTAGGGAATGGGGTCAGGAATGGGGTCAGGCTTAACTAAATGAGTATTGGGTTTCTGTTTTTTGTGAGGGACTCCCTCAGCATTGTTATCGCTGTGGCAATCGCCTCATCGCCTCATCTTCTCGAATTCTCTTCTCCAATCCTTTTATGCCTTTGCTTATGACCACAGGATCACGGTTGAAATGCCCTGCGGTCGCTTTGAATGGAAGGTTGGCTAATTCCTTTCCCAAATATCCAACCACTGCCCTCCCCAACGCCCCAGGACGATTACGGGTGTTGCTGTACAATAAATCTCTCGATATGTTTAACGCAATACTTACCGAATCGATCAGCTCCTGAATAAAAATATTATAAACAAAAGAAGGCCTTTCCTTCAGATCCCGACGGATATCATCGACGAATTCTTCGGTGCATAAAAAACGCTGATCCGTTAACTCATAAAAATCATCTCTATGGCCTTGGGAAATACGACTTCCCACAAAACGACCATACGCTCTTTTGGCAATCGTTTTTTTGTTAGAAAACTGGGCCAGCAAAAAATCTCTATCCACGAACATCTCTTTTTCATCCCTGACATAAAAGCGATAACTGCTCCATGGATATTGGTGGGGCTTTTTGACCAATCCCCCTCTCACTGGATTCAAGTGGATGTAAGCTGAAAGTTCCAAAAAATATGAATCCTTGTCACATAGGATCGCCTTGTAGCGACCCTGAAATAGGTGCCCCCATTTTTTGTATTTGATATTGAAGTTTCTGGTGAAACGAAATTGAAGGATTTGCATCAGCTTAGAAAGAGTAAGGGACGGGGGTCGGGCCACGCTAAGTAATTGATATTGCCAATAAAATGGTGTAAAAACGTCTCTGAAACGGTCTTAATCGACCGGTTTTCCTCCAGAACTGCCCTATTAAGAGAATCGACGAAAAATGAATTTGATTATAAACACGCATCTCTATGGCCTTGGGAAATACGACTTCCCACAAAACGACCATACGCTCTTTTGGCAATCGTTTTTTTGTTAGAAAACTGGGCCAGCAAAAAATCTCTATCCACGAACATCTCTTTTTCATCCCTGACATAAAAGCGATAACTGCTCCATGGATATTGGTGGGGCTTTTTGACCAATCCCCCTCTCACTGGATTCAAGTGGATGTAAGCTGAAAGTTCCAAAAAATATGAATCCTTGTCACATAGGATCGCCTTGTAGCGACCCTGAAATAGGTGCCCCCATTTTTTGTATTTGATATTGAAGTTTCTGGTGAAACGAAATTGAAGGATTTGCATCAGCTTAGAAAGAGTAAGGGACGGGGGTCGGGCCACGCTAAGTAATTGATATTGCCAATAAAATGGTGTAAAAACGTCTCTGAAACGGTCTTAATCGACCGGTTTTCCTCCAGAACTGCCCTATTAAGAGAATCGACGAAAAATGAATTTGATTATAAACACGATCTGATTCCATTATTGTCCGATGAGGATCATCGTATGTCGGAGGCATACGGCGTATGGATCGAAAAGAAAATACTGAAGTCGTCCACCGTATTTTGACGGCCGAGTCAATGAGTACAGGGCGAGGGTCAAAAGAAATGCCTGCCCTTACTATGTATTCCATTATACCAATAGCGTAACGCCATCGGTGTAATTGTATTCACGCCCAAGTGTGCCGAAGCCACCTTTTGAAAAACAGATCGACTATCTCATAGCTGCCATTGGCCTGCTGGATCAACTCCATGCTGATCAGTTTTTTAGTCGCCTTTTGAAGCGACGAAGGGGCACCCAAACCGTGTTTGTCAAGAAACTGTCTACTGTAGATCGCGGGATTATGTTCCTGCATCAAAGCCACCAATAAATTTTTTTGTTTGGCCGTCAGACTTTCCCATATGGCCATAAAAACGCTCGACTCCCTTGAAATTAGAATTTCAACCGCCTCATCAATGTGGCTGAGTTTAACAGCTTTGTCATCCAGCGTCACTTCCCACAGAACGTGGCAGAGCATCTGAAAATAGTATGGATGACACTCCGTGACCCCTATAATTGCTTCCAATTCATGCTCGGCAATATTTATACCGGTGGTCTCGAATTTTCTTGCAGCGAAATTTCCCCAGCTCGTTGGGACCGATCTTTCCCAGAGGAAAGTGCTTTCCGCTTTTGTAAAACGGTCGGTTAGGATTGTTGAAGATATCGCGCATCAGGTGTGTTTTACTCCCCATGAAAATATAGCAAACATTCCGGTGGTGTTGAAAAACTGATCGCATCTTTCTTTCAATTTCTTGGTCATCGAAGTTTGCGATCTCCTGGAATTCATCGAAAACAACCACAGCGTTTTTATTGTGCTGATCCGCAGCTTTTTTACCGGCTTCCAGAAGATCATCTACCTGGGGGGACAAACTGCCTCTATGATCGAATCCAAATTCGAAATGGACGGACTGATCGTCCATAACTACCTTGGGAATGATCCGTGGTAAATATTCCTTCAGCTTTTTAACGATCCTGGAAGTCTTTCCGGTAAGTCCGGTGGAGATGGCCCGCGCATATATTTCGATGAACTTCTGCTTGTTGACGGTTGGATAAAGATCGACATAAAAGGACAGAATGCCTTTTTGTCTGGCACTCTCCAACACCTGATTGATAAGAGAGGTTTTACCGTAACGCCTGGGTGAAAAAATAATTACATTCGTGCCGTTTTTAATATCATTAACAAGCTCGCTTATTTCCTGTTTCCGGTTACAAAAGTTATCACCGGTGACCGTTTCTCCGTATACAAATGGGTTTTTCA